>Ga0209231_1000053_pt1 | contig 87132 bp, 66 predicted proteins | sample Deesub45470m_DNA_FD_188086 | JGI IMG/M metagenome (GOLD analysis project Ga0209231, IMG submission 188086) | Deep subsurface microbial communities from North Pacific Ocean - 450_OLKR46/470m Metagenome (SPAdes) (version 2) | ecosystem: Environmental > Terrestrial > Deep subsurface > Unclassified ...
TGACGTTCTGGGAGAGCAAATCACCCTCCTCAACGCCCGGTAGATTTGCCATCCAGGGTGGGGCTCGCCCCACCCTGGATGAAATGCTACGCATCCCATGGATGTCGCGCTTCAAATCGAAACCGCCTTTGTTTGCGGCGTTTCGATGGAGCTAGCCGCAGCATAAACTATGCGGCCCCTCCCAATCACGGAAGCGTTTGACGTTCGCACATTCTGCGCATAGTCGCAGGCGCACATTCACCCACGGGGTGTCCTGGCGCTGTCAGGGCTGAGACGCGGATCGGGCGCAAGGGGTGCCTAGTCCGCAAACCCGCGAACCTGATCCGGCTCATACCGGCGGAGGAATAGGGACTATGCGTCGTTACGCCATCATCTCGTTTACCTGTCTGTCCACCCTACCCTTCGCATTCGTATTGTCCAATGCGGCGCGGGCGGCCGAAGGGAGCGAGGCGGATCGCATCATCGTCACGGCGCGGGGGCGCGAGGAAGCGCAGATCGGCGTCCCCGATACGGTGACCGTCTATGGTCCCGCCGCCATTGCCGCGCGGAAGATGACGACGATCGACGATTTCATCGCGGCAACGCCGGGCATCTTCATCATCAATGATCAGGATCCAGGTACGAATTTGATATCGGTACGTGGCGTATCGACCAATCGCAGCCAGTCGCCTTCTATCGCTTATATCGTTGATGGTTTGGCGCTGGCCGATTCCGAACTCTTCACCCTGCGAACCTATGATGTCGCGCGGGTCGAGATATTGAAGGGACCGCAGGGCGCGCTGTTCGGCCGCTCGGCATCGGGCGGCGCGATTGCCGTGGCGACGAATGAGCCCGGCCCGGATTGGGGTGGCGAAGCGGCGGTCGGTATCGGCAATGGGTTCACTTGGACCGCCGATGGCGTGGTCAATGCGCCGCTGTCCGACCGTGTGCAAGTGCGGTTGGCGGGTTCCTATCGCAACAGCGAAGGGTTCATCCGCAACAGCTTCCTCGACAAAAAAGTCGATGGCCAGATCAGCCGCAACCTGCGGCTGAAGGCGACGATGGTGCTGAGCGAAACCGCGACCTTCAAACTGCGCGCGAGTTGGGCCGAGGAGGAAGGCGGCGCGGCCTATATCTCGTCGGGCAATGTGACCGGTCTTTACGGTGGTAGGCTGGCAGGCGATGCGCTGACCGATCCGTTCGGCGATTTCGAGGGACGTTCCGACCGCAATTATTGGGGCGTTCAAGCGACTTATGAGCAGCTGCTGGGTGATACCCTGAGCCTGAGCTGGACCGGCGGCTATGACGAATATCATAAGGATTTCGTCGAGGAACTGGATTTCCGCAACGACACGCCAATCACGCTAGGCGGTATTCCGCTCTTTCCAGATGGTATCCAGCCCATCTCTCAACCCGTTGATATTCTGGCCTGGACCAGCGAGTTGCGGCTGACATCGATGACCGATGGTCCGCTACGTTGGCATGTCGGGCTGTTTTTCCAGCGGCTGGAGCGCGACCGGACCGACGATTTCGGGCCTTTGCTGTTCGGCGCGGAAGCGTTACGCGCGGAGACACGCTCGAACCAGATCGGTGTCTTCGCTCAGGCGAGCTACGACATTGCGCCGCAGATCGAATTGACCGCCGCGCTGCGCTACGACCGCGATCGGCGCAAGGAAGATACGGTCGGCTCGACAAGCGGCGCGCTGGTGGCGCAGCGGGCGCGGACGTTTGACAAATGGCAGCCCAAGGTTTCGCTGGCGTGGCGGCCCAATGCGAACCTGACCGCTTATGTGACCGGCGCGGTTGGTTTCAAGGCGGGCGGGTTCAATCCCCTGCCCGGCGCGACGGATGTGTGGCAAGCCGTGTTCCCCGGCGAGACGACCAAGTCGGTCGAGGTCGGCGTCAAGGCGCAGAGCAGCGATGGCCGGGTGCGTGGGTCGATCGCGGGCTTCGTCACCGACTATAGCAATTTCCAGAATACGGTCTTCCTGGGCAATTCGGTGGTGCTGTCGGTGCCGCAGGTCGATGTCCATGGGTTGGAGGCGTCGGGCGATGTGGCGCTGGGCGCAGGGTTCCGCGTCGATGGCGGGATCGCCTGGACGCATAGCCGCACGGGTCGCTATCTGACCCCCAATCCGACGCCGGAGTCGGGTGAACCGGCGATCGTCGATATGAGCGGTAAGCGGACGCCCAACGCGCCCGACTGGACGGTCAATGGCGGGATCGGCTGGGAGGGCGCGGCAGGACCGGCGTTGGTCAATGCGCGGCTGAGCGTTGCCTATGTATCGCGAGTGGATTTCGAGATCGACAATATCTTGCATACGCCGGGCTATACGTCGGTCGACGGGCGGATCGGCGTGACGCAGGGCGCTTGGACGTTCGACATCTGGGCGAAAAATCTGTTCGACAAGCGCTGGGCGATCTCCGCCTTTGGCCAGCAGCAATTGCCGCTGCTGCTGGGCCTTGGTCCCAATGGGCCGTTCGACAGTTTCACGATCAATACCGGCCGCCAGTTCGGGGCGAGCGCCTCAGTCAAGTTCTGACAGGAGACGAGATGATGAGCTTTTGCGCAGAGATTTGGGACGAGGTCGCGCCGTTGCGGCAAGCCATCTTGGCCCACCCTTTCCTGACCGAACTGGCGGCGGGGACATTGCCGTCGGCCAGTTTCCAGCACTATATCGTGCAGGACAGCCTCTACCTCGCCGAATATGCGCGGGTGCTGGCGATCGCGGCGGCGCGCGCGCCGAGTGCGGCCGGGCGGCTGGAATTTTCCGATGGGGCCAAAGTGGCGGTGCAGGTCGAGGAAGGTTTGCACCAGGCCTTTTTCGCGCAGTTCGGGGTAAGCGGCGACATGGCGGCGGCGGTCGAGCCCAGCCCGGCGTGCCTGGGCTATACCGGCTATCTGACCAGTCTGGCCGCGACGCGGACCTATGAGGAGCTGATCGCGGGGATATTGCCGTGCTTTTGGGTCTACTGGGAAGTGGGTTGTGCGATCCGGCCGCAGGCCGTCAGCCCCAACCCCTATGCGCCGTGGATCGACACCTATGCCGCGCCTGAATTTGGCGAAGCGACAGATCGTGTGCGGGCGTTGGTGGATGCAGCAGCGGAGGCGGCGAGTCCGGCCGTGCGGGACGCTATGGCCCAGGCGTTCCGCGTGGCGACGCGCTATGAGTGGATGTTCTGGGACTCGGCCTATCGGCGCGAGGCTTGGCCGATCTGATCGGGTCGGTTACAACGTCACGCCGCGCTTCCAGATGGCGATGTCGCGTTCGCCGTTGATCTCGTTGCGGGCGGGTTCGCCCGACGCGATCGCGCAGATGCGGGTCATGAGTGCGTCGGTTGCGGCGTCCAGCCCCTCGTCCAGCACCATAGCGGCATCGAAGTCGATCCAGCCGGGTTTGCGGCGGGCAAGGTCATGGTTGGTGGCAAGTTTGAGCGTCGGGATCGGGCTGCCAAGCGGGGTGCCGCGGCCGGTGGAGAAAAGCGTGATGGTCGCGCCCGCCGCTGCCAGTGCCGTCGTGGAGACGGCATCATTGCCGGGGGCTTCGAGGATCGTTAGGCCAGGGCGGCGCAGGGTTTCGCCATAAGCGAGGACGTCGGTGACCGGGGCATGGCCGCCCTTCTGCACCGCGCCCAGTGATTTTTCCTCTAGCGTGGTGATGCCGCCTGCGACATTGCCGGGGCTGGGATTTTCCGAGATCGGCTCGCCATGGTCGATGAAATAGCGCTTGAAGCGATTGACCAAGGCAACCAGCGCATCGAAGATGTCGGCATCGGCGGCGCGCTGCATCAACAGCCGTTCGGCGCCGAATATTTCCGGGATTTCGGTGAGTATCGCTTGCCCGCCTGCGCCGGTCACGACATCGGCGGCGCGACCGATTAGGGGGTTGGCGGTCAGGCCAGAGAGGCCGTCCGAGCCGCCGCATTTGAGGCCAAGGCGCAAGGCGTCGATGCCGACTTCCTCGCGCTCGTCCTGCGCGGCGGTTTCGACCAGGGCGTCGATCGCGGTGGCGGCGTCGGCATATTCGTCGGCGCTGATCTGTGCACCGACGCTGCGGATGCGGTCTCGGCGGTCTGGCGGGATGCGTTGCAACAGGGCGGCAAGCTGGTTTTCTTCACAGCCCAGCCCGATGAGCAGGACGCCGGCGGCATTGGGATTGCAGGCGAGCGCTGCGAGCAGGCGCGCGGTGGCGTCCAGATCATCGCCCAGTTGCGAGCAGCCCAGCGGATGGGGGAAGGCGAGGATGGCATCGACGCGCCCGGCGTGGCGGATGGCGGCCTGTTGCGCGACGCGATCGGCGGTGCGGGCGACGCAGCCGACGGTCGGGATGACCCATATTTCATTGCGGGTGCCGACCGATCCGTCGGCGCGGCGATAGCCCCGGAAGGTCCAGTGGGAGGCTGGAGCAGCGACGGCCGATGAGACCGGGGCGAAGGTATAGGGTTCCTCCGCCTTCAGGTTGGTGGCGAGGTTGTGGCTGTGGACATGATCACCCGGCGCGATGGGTTGCGTCGCCGTACCGATGGGCCAGCCATAGCGCAGCACGGCTTCCCCCGCCGCGATGGGGCAGAGTGCGACCTTATGGCCGCGCGCAATTCGTACAGCGACCCGTACATTGGTTTCACCAATCGACACCGTCTCGCCCGCTTCGAGGTCGCGCAGAGCGATGGCGACATTGTCGGTTGCGGCGATGCGGGTCGCGGCAGGGAGTTGGTCCATAGATGGCGGCGTAGCAGCTATGCTACCGGTGGCACAAGGGCGCCGCCCCCATGTTGGACAGCCTTGTCCATCAGGCGCGGGCGGCGGTGATGATGATCTCCACCTTATAGCCGGGGTCGGCGAGCTTCGCTTCGCCGGTTGCACGGGTTGGTGCGGGGACGTTCGCAATCCAGGCGTCCCAGACAGCGTTCATTTCCGCGAAATCGGCCATGTCGGCAAGCCAGATGGTGGCGCGCAGGATGTTCGCTTTGCTGCTGCCCGCCAGCGCCAGCAAGCGCTCGATCTCGGCGAGCGTTTCCTGCGTCTGGTTGGCGACGCTCTCGCCCGGCGTGCCGACCTGGCCCGCGAGATAGACGGTGTCACCATGGATGACCGCTTCGCTCATGCGCGGGCCGGTTTCGATGCGGGTGATGGTCATGGGTCTTCTCCTTGGAAACGTCAGCGGCGGTAGCGGGCGAGGCCCAGATCAGCGGTTTCGATGGCCGGGGGACGGCCGCCGATAATGTCGGCGATCACCTGACCCGATCCGCAGGCCATGGTCCAGCCGAGCGTGCCATGGCCGGTGTTGAGAAACAGATTGTCGAGCGGCGTCACGCCGATGACCGGGGTGGAATCAGGCGTCATGGGGCGCAGGCCGCTCCAGAAGGTGGCCTGCGACAAGTCCCCTGCGCCGGGGAAGAGCGTGCCGACACTATGGTCGAGCGTGTCGCGCCGCGCTTGCGGCAAGTCATTGGTATAGCCCGATAGTTCGGCCATGCCGCCGACCCGGATGCGATCGCCCAGCCGCGTGATCGCGACCTTGTAGCTTTCATCGAGCAGGGTCGAGACTGGCGCGGCGTCCTCCTGCACGATGGGCACGGTGATCGAATAGCCCTTCACCGGATAGACGGGCAGGCGCAGGCCAAGCGGGGCCAGGAGCAGCGGCGAGAAGCTGCCCATCGCGACCAGATAGGCGTCGCCGGTGACAGGGCCGTCGCTGGTGACGACATGGCTGATGCGGCCGGCTTCGCGCGCCAGACGCTGAATGGCGCGGCCCATCAGGAACTGGACGCCGTTTGCGCGGGCCATGTCGGCGAGACTATTGGTGAATTTGAAACAGTCGCCGGTTTCGTCATTGGGCAAACGAAGCCCGCCCGCGATCGGCGATGCACTGGCGGCGAGGCCTGGTTCGGCGGCGATGCAACCGGCGCGGTCGAGGACTTCGAACGGCACATTGTCGGCGCGCAGCACCTCGATATCCTTGGCGATGCCGTCCAGCTGTTTTTGTTCGCGAAACAGTTGCAGCGTGCCCTGGGTGCGTTCGTCATAGCAAATGCCGGTCGCCGCGCGCAGCGCGATCAACTGGTCACGGCTATATTCGGCGAGGCGCACCATGCGCCCCTTGTTGATGCGATAATCGGCCGCGTTGCAATTGCCGAGCATCGCGATCATCCAGCGGATCATCGCCATATCGACATTGGGCCGCAGGATCAGCGGGGCATGTTGCATGAACAGCCAGCGCAGCGCCTTGGCGGGGATGCCGGGCGCGGCCCACGGAGAGGCATAGCCGGGCGAGATTTCGCCCGCATTGGCGAAGCTGGTTTCCTGCGCGACGCCGCTCTGGCGGTCGATGACGACGACTTCATGCCCGGCCTGCGACAGATACCAGGCGGAAGTGACGCCGACGACACCGCCGCCCAGAATGACGATCTTCATGACTTATTGCTCCTGAATGGCGGCGGCGGGCGTGGGCAGATAGGTGCGCGCGTAGCGGGGGCCGAGCCGGGTCAAAATCTCGTAGGATATCGTGTCCGCTTGTGCCGCTACATCATCGATCGACTGGTGCGGGCCGATGAGTTCGACGGCGGCTGCGGGATAGAGGAGATAGTCGGGGACGTCGGTGACATCGAGCGCGAGGCTGTCCATCGAGACGCGGCCGACGATCGGTGCGCGCACACCGCCGACATAGGCAAAGCCCCGGTTGCTCAGATGCCGTGGCCAGCCATCGGCATAGCCGACCGACACGGTGGCGATGTGCGAAGGGCGATCGAAGCGATGGGTGAGGCCATAGCCGACTCCTGCCCCGGCTTCGACGGTGCGCAGCTGGACGATATAGGCGTCGAGCGCGACGACGGCGTGCATGGGATTGGGATCGCCATGGGGTGCGCCGCCATAAAGGGCGATCCCGGCGCGGACGATGTCGCCATGGGTGACGCCCGACGTCATGGCGCCGCCCGAATTGTCGATCGAGCGGGGCACGCCGGGGAATTGCTGGGCTATCGCATCGAAGGTGGCGCGCTGATGCGGGTTGAAGCTGTCGTCGGGACGGTCGGCGCAGGCGAGATGGGTCATGACCAATCGCAGGTCGATGCCCGCCAGCCGATCCGGCTGATCGCGCAAGGTCGCCAGGTCAGTGGGCGCGAGGCCGAGGCGCGACATGCCGCTGTCGACCTGGATCACGGCGGGAAGCGTGCGGTTCAGGGCGCGGGCCGTTGCCGCCCAGCCGTCGATCTGTTCGAGCGAATTGAGGACGGGCAGCGCGCCGATCGCTGCGCAGTCTGCCTCCGCGCCGGGTTGTACGCCATTGAGGATATAGAGGGTTGCGTCGGTCGGCAGATGCGGATGCAGAGCGGTGGCTTCGCACAGATGGGCGACGAAAAAGTGGCGGCAACCTGCATCGAGCAGTGCGCGTGATACTTCGGCTGCGCCGAGGCCATAGGCATTAGCCTTGACCACGCCCGCGACGCTGGCGGGGGCGACCTGCGCCGCGATCAGCCGGTAGTTGGCGACCAGTGCGGCAAGGTCGATGCGCAAATTGCCTGCCATCTGCAAATCCATGTCGCTGGTCCCTCCTGTCCTTGGCACAGTGTAGATCACGTTTCTTCGAAATGGGATGGCGAATGATCGAAGAATGTTCCATTTTATGATGTAAAATCGCAGAATAGTTCACGAGATTCGCATGTATGGCCATTTCCTTCGATACGACCGACCGCGCCATCCTGCGCCTGCTCAAGCTCAATGCGCGCCGGTCCAATGCGGAGATCGCAGCGGAGGTCGGCCTGTCGCCGTCCGCCTGCCATCGGCGCATCCGGCAATTGGAAGCGCAGGGCGTCATTCGCGGCTATACGATCGTCGCGGGCGGGCGCGATGACAGTCCGCTGGTCAATGTCGTGGTGCAGGTGACGCTGGATCGGCAGACCGAGGATTATCTCGCGCGGTTCGAGCATGCGGTTCGGCAATGCCCGGAAATCCGCGAATGCTTCCTGATGACTGGCGCAGTCGATTATTGGTTGCGGGTCGAGGCGGACAGCGTGGATGCATATGAACGCATCCACAGCGAGATATTGTCGCGCCTGCCCGGCGTGACGCGGATCAATTCCAACATCGCCATGCGCGATGCGTTGCGGCCACGCCGAGGCAAGGGGCAATAACAAGCGGACGTAGATTGGAACCTACAGGTCATGTTCCCCGGCGAAGGCCGGGGTCCAGTTCCACGCTCCGAACTGGACCCCGGCCTTCGCCGGGGAACAATGTCCATGAGTCGTCCTTTGTGTATTCTGGTATAAGCGCGGGTCAGAAAGCGTCGGATTCCAGCGCCATGAGCGTGTCTTCGCCGGCCATGATGCTGGCGGCCAGGGCGTCGGCCTGGGGCAGCATGCGTTGCGCGAAGAAAGCGGCGACGGACCGTTTGGCGTTGTGGAGCGGTGTGTCGTCCTGCGCAGCGGCGGCCATGCGGGTCCACATCCAGCCCATGGCGACCAACGCGAAGAGACGCAGATAGTCGACCGCGGCCGCGCCGGATGCATCGACCGATGCGCCGCGCAGTGAGGCGGTGACATCGCGCAACAGGACGAGCGCCTCGCGGGTGCGGGTCGCGATTGGCAGGTTGGTGGCGTCGAGATCGGCGGCGATGAGATCGAAAAAGCCTTCGACCACCGCGCCGCCGGACAGCGGCAGTTTGCGCGCAACCAAGTCCATTGCCTGTACGCCGTTGGTGCCTTCGTAAATCTGGGCGATGCGGGCGTCGCGGACATATTGTTCCATGCCCCATTCGCGGATGTAACCATGGCCGCCAAACACCTGCTGGGCCTGTACCGCGCTTTCAAAGCCCATATCGGTGAAGGCCGCCTTGACCACCGGGGTCAGCAGCGCGACCAGCGCGTCGGCCTTGGCCCGCTCGGCAGCATCGGGATGGGCATGGGCGCGATCGAGCTGGAGCGCGGTCCAGCCCGCCAGTGCGCGGCCAGCCTCGACAAAGGCGCGGATGGTGAGCAACATGCGACGGACATCGGCATGTTCGATGATGGCGACCGGGTTGCGGCTGCCATCGGCGCTGCGGCCCTGCAGCCGTTCCTTGGCATAGCTTGCCGCCTGGCCATAGGCGGCGCCGGCAATGCCCAGTCCCTGGATGCCGACCATGAGGCGTTCGGCGTTCATCATCGTGAACATGGCAGCGAGGCCGCGATGCGGTTCGCCCACCAGCCAGCCGGTCGCTTCGTCATAATTCATGACGCAGGTGGGCTGGGCGTGGATGCCCATCTTCTTTTCGAGCGCGCCGACCGACATGCTGTTGCGGGTGGTGAAGCTGCCATCGGCGTCGGGCAGGAATTTGGGGACGAGGAAGAGGCTGATCCCCTTGACGCCGAGCGGGGCGTCGGGGAGGCGCGCCAGGACGAGGTGGATGATATTACCGCCGAAATCATGATCGCCCGACGAGATGAAGATTTTCTGGCCGGTCACGGCATGACGGCCATCGCCGAGCGGGACAGCCTTGGTCTTGAGCAAGGCAAGATCGGTGCCTGCGCCGCTTTCGGTCAGCGCCATCGCGCCGGTCCATTCGCCGCTGACCAGCGGGGCGAGATAGGCGGCTTTCAAGTCTTCGCTGGCATGGGCGATGATAGCCTCCACCGCGCCGCGTGTCAGGCCGGGGAAAAGGCCGAAGGACAGGTTGGTAGCCGAGAGCATTTCGTCGAGCCAGAGCTGGAGGATGAAGGGCAACCCCTGCCCGCCATGGTCCGGCGACGCGGCGAGCGCGGGCCAGCCAGCTGCCACGAATTCGCGATAGGCGTCGGCAAAGCCGGGTGGCGTGATGACGGCGCCATCGACCAGGCGGCTGCCCTGTTCGTCGCCTTCGCGGTTGAGAGGTTGGAGACGGTCGGCGCACATGCGGCCTGCCTCTTCCAGCACGGTGATTGCGAGGTCGGCGTCCACATCCTTGCCGACGTCGGTCATCCCTTCATCGAAGCGCAGGACGTGCGTCAACAGGAAGCGGTAATCGTCGATCGGGGGGACGTAGCTGTACATCGGGCCTCTCCTGCTGGCGTAGATGAGAACTACACCAAACAACTGTTACAGTCAACTATCTGCCGAGGGGACGGCCTCCGGTGCGGCCCCTCTATCCCATCATCGCATCAGTCCGGCCTTGCGCAGCGCGTCTTCAATGATGGCGCTGACGCCGGTCGCCTTGTGCGCTGGCTTTGCGGTTGGTTTTCTGGCGTGCATGGGTTGCGACCGGATGCGTTCGCCGGGCGTGGGGGCGGATTTGCGGGCGGGTGCGGCGGTCATCAGCCCCCAGGCCTGAGCGATCTGTCCGGTCGAGGAGATGCCTGCCTCCAGCATATAGGGTGCGGCATTGCCATGGCCGTCCGGGCCGACTGTGTTGAGTGGCGTGCCGTGGCCCATGCCGACAATCTCATAGGACTCGATGACCGCCCTGCCCTTTTTGTCGCGCCAGGTGCGGCGGGGGCTGCCGTCGATGATCGCCTGCTCGGTGGGCAAGCTATCGACGCCATGCAACGCTTGCCACTGGGCGAGGATGCGGTCGGCATTGGAGGGGGCGACAGTCTGGTCGGCGCTGCCCTGCCAGACGGAAATGGTTGGCCATGGTCCTTGATGGCCGGACGCGGCCCTCACCAGTTCGGGCAGGCGATCGTCAGGGGGATAGCCCTCGCCGCGCATGCGGGCGAAGGCGTCGTTGACCGAGGCCGCGCAGCCGAAGGGAAGGCCAGCGATGATCGCGCCGCCCGCAAACAGTTCGGGGTAGCAGGCCAGCATGATCGAGGTCATCGCGCCGCCCGCCGACAGGCCCGTCACGAAAATGCGGCTTTGGTCGATGCCATGGGTGGCGACCATCGTGTCGATCATCTGGCGGATCGACAAGGCTTCGCCGGAATCGCGCCGGGAATCGACCGGGGAGAACCAGTTGAAGCAGAGGTTGGGATTGTTCGACCGCTGCTGTTCAGGGAAGAGCAGCGCAAAGCTCTGCTCGTCGGCGAGGTGCGACCAGCCGGCGGCGTGATCATAGCCCGCCGCATTCTGGGTGCAGCCATGGAGGACGACGACCAGCGCCGCGCCCTTGGCCAGATTTGCGGGCACATAGGTTCTGGCGCGCAGGGCGCCGGGGTTGCTGCCGAAGGCGATCAGGTCGTCCAGGCGATCCTTGACCGGATCGGCCGACGCGCCGTGCGCCATCGCACGGAGTTTGGCGAGTTGGATAATGGTGGAACTTAGACGGGTCATCATGGGGTCTCCGGTGCGGCTTGCGCCTATATTATGCTATAATGGCTGAACCGCCCAGATAGTTGCTGCATCGCACAATGGAATATGATGCCTATTCCCCTTATCTTCATGGAGATGTCGGGATAGATTTCTTCATTCTGCCGCAACGCAGCATATTCCTACACCTCTGGCTCGGTCCAATGTTCGGCGCGTTGGGCGGCCTCGATCAGGCTCTTGCCCGTTTCCGATGCGGCGTAAGCGGTCATGGTGACCGCGATGCCGTCGGGACCGTCGAGCAATACCAGCCCAGCTTCCGCGCTGGCGATGCCGGGCCGCGTCTGCGTCCCGGCGATGGGAGGGGGAGACCTCATGAGGCTTGGCTTTCATTAGATGATGGGGGCATATCGGCATCGATGTAGAGATAATCGGGGTTGAATTGCCCCCGCCTGGCGAGACCCCGGACGTCGAGAATATCGACGAGCGAGGAGCGGAAGACGCAGAGCCCCTCCTCCCGCAACTGGCGCAGGACGCGATTGGCATGGACATTGGTGATGCCGCATATTTCGGCAATGTCATTCTGGGTGATGCCCAGTGCAAAGCGGCTTCCGTCGCTAAGCCCCACGGGCAGGAGCCGGGCGTTTGTTTCGCTCAAGAAGTGCGCGACACGGCCGACTGCGTCCAACCGGCCGAGGCGGAACAGCCAGGCGCGATGGATGGCGGCATCGAGCAGGGTCGAGAACCATAATTTGCGGGTGAGTTCCGGCATCGTCGCGTTGATGCCGTCCAAAGCGCGGTGGGGAACGATCGCGACAGTCGCGGCGGTTAGCGTCGCGACATCATGGTCGAGCGTCTTGAGCGGATAGGCGTGGAGATCGACGAAATCGCCCGGCACTTGCACCGCGACGAGTTGGCGCATGCCTTCCCGGTCATCGAGATAGCGGCACATGAAGCCGTCGATCAGCAATGTGCTGTTGGACAGAGGGTCGCCAGCGCTGACGATGGTAGCGCGCGCGTCGATGGTGCGGACTTCGGATATGGCGCCTTCCAAGACAGCGCGTTCTTCCGCGCCCAGTTGGACGCCCCGACGTCCTTTCAAAAACCGATCCGTGAACAAGATAATGTCCTTCACCTATGATGGCGATCTTTGCCCCGATCGCCAGTGACAGTCCAAACGGCCCGCTGCGCCAGTATATCCAAGCCATGGCCACAAAACGGTATGACGCAGATTAGTATTTGCCAGACTGCGGCAACTTGCAACGTTGCTGCGTGTTTCCGTGACGTAGCATTTCTGCAGACCATCCCTGCGCATGTGGTTGAGCATGGCATTGCCTTTGCTCGCCTATGTGCGCGCTCTCAAGTTGAGGAATTCTCATGGCCAAGTCAGACAAACCCGCCAGCGCATACGGCAAGATCGCCGCGCAATCGTCCCGCATGACCCCGCCGCCACCGCCCGCCGATGGCGTGTCCGAAATCTATGCCGAACCGCAGGCGGATGGCGGCGAGACCCATCAGATTGCAGGCGGTGACGTCGCCACCTTGACGACCGCCCAGGGCATTCCCGTCGCGGACAACCAGAATTCGCTCAAGCAAGGCGCGCGCGGGCCGACGCTGATGGAAGATATGCATTTTCGCGAGAAGATGTTTCACTTCGATCATGAGCGTATTCCAGAGCGCGTCGTTCATGCCCGTGGCTATGGCGCGCATGGCTATTTCGAGCTGACGGAATCGCTGAGCGATGTGACCCGCGCTGGTGTGCTGCAACGGGTGGGCGAGAAGGTGCCTGCGTTCGTGCGCTTTTCGACTGTTGCCGGATCGAAGGGGTCAGCCGACCTTGCCCGCGATGTGCGCGGCTTTGCGGTCAAGCTCTACACGCAGGAAGGCAATTGGGATCTGGTCGGCAATAATATCCCGGTCTTCTTCATTCAGGATGCGATCAAATTCCCCGACCTGGTGCATGCCGCCAAGCCTGAACCGGATCGGGATTTCCCGCAGGCGCAGACCGCGCATGACAATTTCTGGGATTTCATCAGCCTGTCCCCTGAATCCATGCATATGATCATGTGGACCATGTCCGACCGGGCGATCCCGCGTTCGCTGCGCACGATGGAAGGCTTTGGCGTCCATACGTTCCGCCTGGTCGATGCCGAGGGCAAGTCGACCTTCGTCAAATTCCATTGGAAGCCCAAGCAAGGTTTGCAGTCGGTCGCGTGGAACGAGGCGGTCAAGATCAACGGGGCGGACCCGGATTTCCATCGCCGCGACCTGTGGGACGCGATCAATGCCGGCGATTTTCCGGAATGGGAATTGGGCGTGCAATTGTTCGACGATGCGTTCGCCGACAGTTTCGATTTCGATGTTCTCGACGCGACCAAGCTGATCCCCGAAGAATTGATCCCGGTGCGGATCGTCGGGCGGCTGGTGCTTGATCGGGTGGTCGATAATTTCTTTGCTGAAACCGAGCAGGTCGCCTTCTGTACCCAGAATGTGCCGCCCGGCATCGACTTCAGTAATGATCCGCTGCTGCAGGGGCGCAATTTCTCCTATCTCGATACCCAGCTCAAGCGGCTGGGCGGTCCCAACTTCACCCATATCCCCATCAATGCGCCCAAATGCCCGATGGCCCATTTCCAGCAGGACGGGCATATGGCGATGCGCAACCCCAAGGGTCGGGCCAATTACGAGCCCAATAGCTGGGGTGCCGAACAGGGCGGTCCGCGCGAAGACCCGGCCAAGGGTTTCGTCAGTGTGGCCACGGTCGAGGACGGTCCCAAGCAACGGGTCCGGTCGGAGAGTTTTGCCGATCACTACAGCCAGGCGCGGCAATTCTATATCAGCCAGATGCCGATCGAGCAGAAGCATATCGGCGATGCGATCGTGTTCGAACTGAGCAAGGTCGAGCGGCCCGACATTCGTTCGCGGACGGTATCGCATCTGCGCAATATCGATGAGAAACTGGCGGCGACGGTAGCCGATGGTTTGGGCATGGTCCTGCCGGATCCTGCAAAGGCGGCGCGCGCCACGATCATGGACTTGCCGCCGTCCGATGCGCTGAGCATCCTCAAGAACGGACCGGACAATTTCAAGGGGCGCAAGCTCGGCATATTGTTGACCGATGGGGCCGATGCCAAGATGTTCGATGCGCTGGTCAAGGCGGTGGACAAGGAAGGCGCGGTCTATGAGGTGATTGCGCCCAAGATCGGAGGGGTTACCCTGTCCGATGGCACGGCGGTCGCGGCCAAGCAGAAGATCGATGGCGGGCCATCGGTTCTCTATGATGCGGTTGCGGTGGTCGCTTCTGCGGATAGCGCGGCGTTGCTGGCGATGGACGCAGCGGCCAAGGACTTCGTCACTGACGCCTTTGCCCATTGCAAGTTCATGGGGCTTACGGCAGAGGCACAGATCTTGTTCGAAAAGGCGGGTATCGCCGACGATCTGGACGAGGGCTGCCTGCCGCTTGCTACAGCGAAAGACGCCACGAGCCTGCTGACCGCCTGTCGCGGGCTGCGCCATTGGCCACGGGAAATAACCGTGGATCTGGACGCCGTGCCCGACGCCTGATCTCGATCTTCGATCAACCGGGGGCGAATGCGTTTTCGCCTCCGGCCCTCTTCTTGTCCAAAGGAATCGTTGATGCGGATTGGCATTATCGCCCATCTCAAGCATCCTATTGCGGAGCCGTTTGCGGGCGGTTTGGAGATGCATACGCATCTTCTGGCCCGGTCGCTGCGGGATCGCGGTCATGCCGTGACTGTCTTTGCGTCATCCAGGTCCGAACCCGCATTGGGGCTGGAGGCGATCTGTACGGAGACGGCGATAACGTCGGTCGGGACGACGGAAGCGAGCGACATCGCCTTTTTTCGCGAGCATCATGCGTATCTGAGCCTGATGACCGGTTTGCGGAACCGGGATTTCGACATTATTCACAATAATGCGCTCCATTATCTGCCGCTGACCATGGCCGACAGCCTGCCCATGCCGATGGTCACGACGCTGCACACGCCGCCCTTCTGCTGGCTGGAAAGCGGCATTCGCCTGTGCGAAGCGCCCAATCATGCGCTGGTGGCGGTATCGCAGTCGGTCGCGGCGCAGTGGAGCCATGTCGCGCCCGCGGATGCGGTCATCCTCAACGGGATCGACTTGCGGAAATTCGGCTTTCGCGGGCAGGCCGACAGCGCGCCCTATCTGGTCTGGTATGGGCGGATCGTGCCGGAAAAGGGGTTGCATCTGGCGATCGAGGCGGCGCGCCTTATCGGCTTGCCGTTGCGCATCGCCGGGCCGGTGCTGGATGAGGATTATTATCGGACGGTGATAGCGCCTACGTTGGGCGCGGACATCATCCATGTCGGCCATTTGGCACATAGCGAACTGGCGCAGTTGGTGGCTGGAGCCAGGGCATTTTTGTGTACGCCCTTATGGGACGAGCCCTATGGGCTGGTCGTGGCCGAGGCATTGGCCTGCGGCGTGCCGGTGGCTGCTTTTGCGCGGGGCGCGATCCCCGAAATTCTTGATTCCAGTTGTGGGGTTTTGGCCAGGCCTGATGATGTCGGGTCGCTGGCGCAGGCGGGCCGTGCGGCTTTGGCGCTGGATCGGCGGGCCTGCCGCGCGCGGGCGGAGCAGATGTGCGACGCTAACCGCATGGTGGAAAGCTATGAAGCGCTCTATCAGCAGCAGATCGACCTGGGCCGACCGGTGCCGCGCGATGGCCGGGCGGCCATGCATCTGGTGCCGCCGTCCTCGCCGGAATCCTTGCGTGCGATGTTGCATGGCTGAGCCGACGATAAATTTTTGCGTCTGTGTGCCGGCACGGAACGAGGCCGAAAGGTTGCCGGTGCTGCTTGACGCATTGGCCGCGCAGGATTGGTCGGGTCCGGTGAGGGTATCGATCGGCGTCAATAATACGACGGATGACAGTCTGGACGTGATCGGCAATGCGCAGCGGCAATATGGCGCGCGGCTGGACATTGCGGTGGTCGTTGCCGATTTCGCGCCGGAACTGGCGCATGCCGGATCGGCGCGCAAATTGGCGATGGATGCGGGGCTGGCGTGGATTGCGATGGCCGAAGATGGCGTGTTGGTCAGCACCGATGCCGATAGCCGGCCGCCGGTGGATTGGCTGCGCAATATCGCCCAGGCTGTGGACCGGGGTGCGGATATGGTGGGTGGCCGGATCGATATTGATAGCCAGGAACCCCTGCCCCCGGCCGTTTTAGCGCTGCGTTCGGCATGGGATGCCTATTGGACTGCGGTGCGCGCGATCGAGGATGCGATCGACCCGCTCCCTTGGGATATTGCGCCGCGCCATGGCGATCATACGGGGGCTTCACTGGCGATCCGTGCGTCTATCTATGAAGCATGTGGTGGTGTGCCCTTGCTCGCGACGGGCGAGGACCGGGCGTTGGTGACGGCGGCATTGGCGCGGGGCGCGCGGCTCGCCCATCCGGCTGATGTACGCATATCCGTATCACCGCGCCTGGAGGGGCGCGCGGAGGGTGGCATGGCGAGTGCCATGCAGCAGCTTTACCGGGACGCAGAGGAAGGTGGTAGGCCGATGGCCCCTGCCTTCGACCATTGGCGCGAGCGGGCGATGTGGCGCAGGCGGTTGCGCGCGCGGGTAGATGGCCATGCGCTGATCGCGCGACGCGAGCCATTATTGCCGCCGATGCCGCATGATATGCCGCTGGAGATAAGCGCATGACGCGGCGACCGATCGGCTATTATGTCCATCATCATGGTGCGGGACACAGGGCACGGGCACGGGCGATTGCCGCCGCGAGTGACTGGCCGATCATATTGCTGGGGACTGGGGTTGGCGAGGCCGGGATCGATCTGCCCGACGATCGGCCTTTGTCGGGTCGGTTCGATGGCGTAGATAGCAGCGAAGGGCGGCCCGCAGCGCTCCATTATGCGCCGATCGACCATGAAGGCGTACGGTTGCGCGTGGCGCGGGTGGCGCAATGGATCGCGACGGAACGGCCAGCGCTGATGGTGGTGGATGTGTCGGTGGAGATGGCCATGCTGGCGCGGCTGGCATCGGTGCCGACCATCTGTGTCCGGTTGAATGGTGCGCGCAGCGATGTGCCGCATCTGGAGGCTTTTCGGGGGGCAGCGGGGTTGCTGGCCCCCTTTCATGCCGATCTGGAGTTGGAGTCGACGCCGACCTGGGTGCGCGAGCGGACCCGCTATCTGCCGGGCATTACGACGGCCGTGGCGGGGGCGGTAGCACCGTCCGGACGGATATTGGTGGTGATCGGGCGTGGTGGTGCGCCGGGCGATGGCGCGCTGCTGGCGGAGGCGGCGCGGGCTTGCCCGGATCTGCAATGGCGGGTGATTGGGCCGGTATCGTCGGTCGACGATTGTCCGGCCAATCTCGATATTGCGGGTTGGGTCGAGGATGCGGCGCGGGAGATCGCGGCGGCCGATGTGGTGATCGGCGGAGCGGGCGAAGGACTGGTGAGCGCGGTGCTGGTCGCGGACCGGCCGTTTATCTGCATGCCCGAAGCGCGGCCCTTTGGTGAGCAGCAGGCCACGGCCAGCGGGCTGGCGCGTCTGGGCGCAGCGGTGGTGCTGCAGGATTGGCCGGAGGCAGCGGCATGGCTGTCCTTGCTGGCAAAGGCGAAGGCACTGTCCCCGGAAGCGCGGAAGCGGTTGCACGATCCGCAAGGCGCGCGAACGGCGGCGATCTGGCTTAGCGAACAGGCGGCACCGGCATGAGCGTCGCGCCCTCCTCTATCGCGGACGACGCGCATCCGACGGCGCGGGCTGCGACTGTTGCGCCGAGGCTAATGGAATTGGGTGCGCGCTATGACGCTGCGCCGGTCTTTCCGGTAGACAGTATGCAGTGTTTGGCGGCTGCGGGCCTGCATCGCTGCTTTGCGCCGGTCGCAAGTGGCGGGCTTGATTTTGGCGGTGACGAGGAGGCTTGGCATCTATGCCTGTTCGATGTCCTGCGGGTTATCGGTCGCGCCGACCTGAGCGTCGGGCGTCTCTATGAGGGGCATGTCAATGCGATGATCCTGTTCGATCATTTCGCGACGGCGGCGCAACAGCATGGTCTTGACCAGAGGCTGGATGCGGGGGCCTTTTACGGCATGTGGGCGACCGAGCCGCCGCCCGGCGTGCGGATGGTGGGTCGGACGCTGCAAGGGGCCAAATCCTTCGCAACAGGTGCAGGTGGGCTGGCGCATGCGATAATCACTGTGCAGCCTGAGGACGGCGCGCGGCAATTGGTCGTAGTGGCGGCGGACGATGCGGCGCGCGCCGACCTGTCCCAATGGCGGGTGCGGGGGATGCGCGCGACGGGCAGCGGGCTGTATGATCTGACCGGGATGGGGGTTGCGCCCGAAGACATGCTGGGCGGGCCGGGCGATTATGATTGCGAGCCGCTGTTCACCACTGGGGCTTGGCGGTTTACGGCGGTGCAATTGGGCGGCATCGAAGCGCTGCTGATCGAGACGCGCAAGGGGATGTCGGAGGCGGCGCGGGGCGACCCGGTGCAACGCGCGAAATTCGCCGATGCGGTGGCGGCCACGCGCACCGCTTATCTGTGGGTGCGCGAAGCGGCGCTGCGCGCGGCGCGGGACGATGCCGATGGCCCGGCCTTTGCGCGAATGACGCGCGGGGTCGTGGAGCGGGCGGCACTGGATGTCATGGAACTGGCGGCGCGTATTGTCGGTACGCGCAGCGCGATGGACGGGCAGCGAATCGACAAGATCAGCCGGGATTTGAGCCTCTATTTGCGCCAAGGTGGTCCCGATTATGCGCGGGATCAGGCGGCGCTTGCGTGGCTGGATCATGATGCCTGGGGCGCGGAGGATCTGTTGTGGTGACCGCTGCGCTGTCCTCGCGCCAGTGGCGCGACCTGCGCTGGCTGGTGTTGGCGCCGCATCCCGATGATGAGACGTTGGGCGCGGGCGCGCTGATCGCGCAGACGGCGAAGGCCGGGCGGTTGGCGGGCGTTGTCTATCTGACCGATGGCGCCGGATCGCATGACGCAGCGCAACGGCTGGCGGCGGCCCGGCGGCGCGAGGCGACCAGGGCCGTGCAGCGACTGGCGGGTGGACGGGCGCAGCGGCCCGTGCATCTGGACTGGAAGGATGCGGCCCCGGCACGTCCCGGCGATCCACTGTTCGAGCGGACGGCGCGTTATCTGGCGGCGCTATGTCGGCGCTGGCGGGTCGATGCGCTGGCAGTCACGGCCGGGCATGAGCCGCATTGCGACCATGCTGCTGCCGCCGCGCTGGCCTACGCCGTCCATGCGCGGGCGATGCGCCGTCTGGTGGTGGCGGAGTATCTGGTCTGGGCGGACCGGCCCGACCGGAAGATGCGGCGCGCCATCCATACGGCGCCGATGGCGGCGGGACAACGGCGCTTGGCGCTGGCCGCGCATCGCAGCCAGCTGACCGCAGCGCATGGCGTCGGCTTTCGCCTGTCAGCCGACAAGCGACGCATGGCGGCGCAGGATATACTCTATGTGCGGAGACGGCCATGACACGGCATGTTAGCAGCTTGGATCCCCAATATTTCGAGCAGATGTTCCAAGGGACGCAAGATCCCTGGTCGCTGGAAACCAGCGCCTATGAGCAAGCGAAATATGCCCATAGCATCGAGGCGCTAGGCGGCCGTCGCTATGAACTGGGTTTCGAGATCGGTTGCGCGAAGGGCATGTTGACGCGGCAATTGGCCGAGCATTGCCGGGCGCTGCTCGCGATCGATGTCAGCGAAACGGCGCTCAGCGGCGCGCGGGACCGTTGTGCCGGTTTCGATCATGTCTCGTTCAACCGGATGACCTTTCCCGCGCAAGCGCCGCTGGGGGGGCCGTTCGATCTGATCATCCTGTCCGAAGTCATTTATTATTGGGATGATGCGGATATCCGGCGCGCGGCCGAATGGGCGGGCACGCATAGCGCGCCGGGCGGCGACCTATTGCTGGTCCACTGGACGGGCGAGACGGACTATCCGCAAAGTGGCGACGAGGCGGTGGAGAAGTTTCGCGCGGCAATGACGGGACAGGTAGAGGTCGTCGCAGCGGCACGCCGCGACCAATATCGGCTCGATCTGTGGCGCATGTCGGCATGACCTTGAGCGTCCTGACGATCGTCAAGAACCGGCCGGGTCATCTGACGCAATTGATCGAGGGGTTGCGGCGGTGCGAGGCGCAACCTGACGAATTGGTGATCGTCGACATGGGCAGCGAGCCGCCCGTCGCGGTGGAGGCGACGGGCTTTCCCGTGCATATCGTGCGGCTCGATCAACCGGGGCTGCCGCTCGCGGCGGCGCGCAATGCGGCGGCGCATGCGGCGCGAGGCGACATGCTGTTGTTTCTGGATGTCGATTGCATTCCGATGCGGGGCCTGACGGCGGCGATGGCGCGAGCGTTGGCGGAGCAGGATGCGCTGATCTGCGCCGAAGCGCTCTATCTTGGCCCCAAGGACGCGCGCGGCGCGTGGGACGAGGCAGCTTTGATGCGATGCGCGAAGCCGCACCCGGTTCGTCCTTTTCCTGCGGCGGGCTTGCGCGAAGAACATAATGCCGGGCTGTTCTGGTCGTTGATCTTCGGCATTCGACGTGATCGGTTCGTCGAACTGGGCGGGTTCGATGAGGCTTTTATCGGCTATGGCGCGGAAGATACCGATTTCGGCTTTCGCGCGCGGGAGGCAGGCCTGCCCCTGCTATTCCTGGGGGGCACGGGTGCGTTTCATCAATATCATGATGTGATCGACCCGCCGCTGCAGCATCTGGCCGATATCGTGCGCAATGCGCGGCTGTTTCGCCAGAAATGGGGGATATGGCCGATGGAAGGCTGGCTGGCCGCCTTCGAGAAGGCGGTATTGATCGCGCGTGAGGGCGGCGCGATCAGCCTGGTGCGCTTGCCTACCAAGCTGGAAATGGATGCTGCACGGGCGCCATTTCCTGGCTAGCCTATTCTGACGAAAAATCGGCGGGGTTGCCCCCGCCGATACGTTTTTCTTAGTGCTGCATCGAGTGCTTGATGTCGCGCATTTCGTCATGGCCTGCCTTGACCGAGCTATAGCAGCCTTCGATCACGCTGCGGACTGCGGGCGAAAGCTTGGTGTCGCCCAGCGCGTCTTCGAACTTGGCCTTGATATGATCTTCGCCGGCTTCGACTTCGTTGACGATCGCCTTGTCGTCCTGGCCCGTCATCATCGACTTGAGGTTGAGGAACATGCGATGTGCGCCAGCAAGGACGGTGCCGTCGTCTTCAGGATTGCCGCCGAGACGAGCCACTTCCTGCTGGAGCCGCGTGGCGACTTCGCGGCGTTCGGCGGCGCGGCTGGTGAAGAGGGTCACGAAGCGACCGCCTTCGCTGTCCTTGGCGGCTTCGGTATAGCCATCGGCGCTGTCGATCGTGGTGGCGATCAGGCCATTGAGGGTCGAAATATCGTGGCTGTTGTCGGACATGATGGTTCCCGTCTTGAAAGATGAAAACCGGCGCCATTGGCAACCGGATACCCCCTTCAACGACGCGCGACCGGGAAAGTCGCAAACAAATGTCGGTCCTTAACCTCCATCAATGAGATTGATGGGAAAGCCCTCAGTCACCTGATGCCGCGAGCATCCGATAGTCGCGGATGCCCAGTTCCAGCAGTCGCGCCTCCGCGCGCAGCAAATGGGTGCGGCCCAGGGGATTGGGCGCGTGGAGCGCATTTTGCAGCGTCGTATCGGTCGTGACGGTGACGATACGTTCAAGCCCAGTCATCAGCGCCGTCGCCATGCTGAATACCGGCGATTGCGGTTTGCTAAGGTCGCCATCCATCTGTTCGACCATCAGGCGCATGACCGGCAGGGCCGCGTTGATACGATGCAGCATCATCCGTTCATTCTGCGCGTCGGCCATGCGGTTGCGCAGATGGAGCAGGCGGGAATTTTTGACCCAGAAGCCATGATAGGCCGTCACCAGCGCCAGACTATGCTCGCCCAGCGAAGCATCGTCCCAGCGCGTGCGGAGCAGGCCGACATATGCCTCTTCGGCGGTCGCCATCACCGGTTCCAGCACGGCCAGGAGCAATTCGGTCAGGTCGTTGAAATAATTATAGAGCGACGTCATGCCAAGCGACGCCTGACGCGCGACGGCGCTGAGCGAGAGTTCGACATCGGCGGGGCCAGCGAGCAGTTCGTTGGTGGCGGCCAGGATGCGGTCGCGCGTGTCGCGCCCCTTGCGCCCCAGCCGTTGCCCGTTGAGATTATGGCTGAGCGTCTTGGTCGCGGCGGACGGGCGCGAGCGTGGCGATTTGCCTGCCGCCTGCCCTGCCTTCATGTCCGCCTTTGCGCTCAAGAGCCGATCCTTGCTATTCTGTCATGCGCGCCATGCGATCAATTTGGTTTCGAGAAATTCCTCGATTCCCTCAAGACCCCATTCGCGGCCGATTCCACTGGCCTTGTAACCGCCAAAAGGCAAGTCCCCGGCGATGCACATGCCGCCATTCACGCTGACGGAGCCGGTGCGTATCCGCCTGGCCACCGCAATGGCGCGATCGAGATCGGCCGAATAAACCCCGCCGCACAGGCCATAGGCGCTTTCATTGGCGATGCGCACGGCGTCGTCATCGTCCTCGAACGGGATGACGACCAGGACAGGGCCGAAAATTTCCTCCTGCGCGATGCGCATGTCGTTGGTGACATCGACAAAGCAGGTCGGTTCGATGAAATAGCCGCTGCCCTTGTCGGGCCGTGCCTTCCCGCCCGCCAGCAGTGTCGCGCCTTCGGCCTGGCCGATATCGACATAGGACAAGACCCGCTCCATCTGCCGCTGCGACACGACCGGTCCCATGATGTGCGCGGGATTGTTATAGTCGCCCCAATTGTCGCCGAAGCTGGCATAGGCATGTTTGAGGACCGCCTTGGCTTCTTCATAGCGGCTGCGCGGCACGAGCAGGCGTGAGTGGACGGCGCAACCCTGACCCGCATGGAACACCAGCATCGATTGAGCGACGTCCATCGCGAAATTGGCGCTGTCCTCCAGCACTAACTTGGCGGACTTGCCGCCCAGTTCGAGGAAGACGCGCTTCAATGTGGCCGCGCCCTGTTCCATGATGCGCTTGCCGACATTGGTGGAGCCAGTGAAGGAGATGAGATCGACGCGCGGATCGGTCACCAGCATCTCCCCGGCGAGAGCCGGATCGCTGCCGAAGATGACGTTAAGGACACCGGCGGGAAAGCCCGCTTCCTGGGCCAGTTCGCCGAAGATCGCGCCCATGCCCGGCGTGTTGGGCGCGGGTTTGAGGATGACGGTGCAACCGGCGAGCAGCGCGGCGACGACCTTGCCCACATTCACATAAAGCGGGACGTTCCAGGGCGTGATAGCACCGACGACGCCGACCGGTTCATAGACCGCCTTGCGCTGCGTTTCGAAGCCATAGCCGGTGCGGCCGCCATAATCCTTGTCCCACTTCAATTGCGGGAAGAGGCGCAGATAATCGTCCCAGCCGTCAAGCGCCATATCGACATGGGCGCGGCCGACCGCGCCCATCGCTGCGCCGGCTTCGTTGCGGGCGAGGTCGGACAGGCGGTCGCGGTTCGCTTCGAACAGGGCACGCAATTTGGTGACGAGGTCGACCCGCTTTTCGACATTGGTGGACCAGTCGGTCGTGTCGAAGGCGCGGCGAGCGGCGGCGATGGCTTCCTCCACATCGGCGGCCGAAGCGTCGGCGGCCTTGCCGACTGGCTGGCCGGTCCAGGGACTGATGACATCGAAGGTCTTGCCGCCCTGCGCGTCGCGCAGCACGCCGTCGATGGTGAGTTTGGCGTCGGGGAGAGTGGCCATGGCTAGGGTCTTTCTGTCGATATGCGGGGATAGGGCGATCAGCGGCGGCGCGCCGTCAACGCGACTGTGCCGATGTGCAGGTCGGCGGGCATGTCGATGACGGCGCGGAAGGCGTCGGTGACGGAATCATAATGGGTGATGGGCCGCTCGCGCGGGTTGAGGCCGATTTTGGCATTGTCCTGCATGAAGCGCATGGCGACATCCATCGGCCAGTTGGTGCCGGTCTTGGTTTCGTCCATCATCTGCCCGGCCTGAACCACGGTGACGCGCACATCGTCCGCCGCCAGTTCCCGTCCCCACATGTCCGACATCAGTTCAAGCCCGGCCTTGCCGCCGGCATAGAGCCAGAGCATCGCCATCTTGATCGCGACGGATTCGCTGCTGACATTGATGATATGCCCGCCGCCCCGCAGCAGCGGCAGCGCTTCGCGGGCGCAATAGATCGGCCCAGCGACATTGATGGCGAGGGACGACTGGATCTGGTCGTCGCGCACGTCGGCGAGGGTGAAGGGCTCATAGATGGCGGCGTTGTTGATGAGGACGTCCACCTTGGGATGGCGCGCGGCGATCTGCGCGAAGGCAGCGCGGACGGAGTCGGGATCGCCGACATCGCATTGCAGGGCCAAATGCCCCTCGCCCAGTTCAGCTGCCACGGCTTCTAGCTTCGACAAGGTGCGGCCGAGCAGGATGACGGTTTCGCCGTCACGCGCAAAGCGCCGCGCCAGAGCGCGGCCGAGGCCGTCGCCCGCGCCGGTGATGATGATCGTCTTGCCCATGTCCTGCTCCATCCTTCATCTCTTGTTACATCATCCCATTCCGCACTGGCGCGCGCACGGCAAGGGGGACGGCCATCGCGCGCGCGATGGCTGTTCAGGCGGCGGTAGCCGGCCGCGCGAAATCGGCGGGGTAGACCGAGAGATCGCCATCATAGGCGATGCCGCCGGGCCAAAAGGCCGGGCCGCTGATTTTGCCGAAATAATGGACCGTGCGGGCGACCGAGCCGGAGGCAGAGCGTGGGGCAAAGGCGACGCCGCTGGGGCTGACGCCGCGCGCGCGGGCGCTGAAATCCTTGACGGTGAAGAGCAGGTCGTCGGTCTGCTGCGCGCAGAGGACCAGGTCGCTGCCGGGGCAATAGCGTTTGGGTTCGAGCTGCACCGGCGACAGGCGGCCGCGCTTCATGCCGACCTTACCGGGAACGCGGGTCACTTCAGGGGAATGCACCGTGTCATACCAGTGATGATATTCGGCTTCGCGCCCGGCGACGAAATTGGCGAGGATGATGCTGACGCCCGAAAAGGGCTGATCGGCCCGGTGGTTGGGGCTGAACGCCCAGTCGGCATACATGGCATAGCTGTGGATGCGTTCGCTTTCGTCGCTATCGTCGATCAGCCCGGCGTCGCGCGCCTGGGCAAGGAGCGGGGCGAGCGCGGGCAGGTCGATTTCCGGGGTGGCGGTGTCATGTTCATAGACGCTCAGAAACCGCCACGGCTGGGGGATATCGGGCATGATCTGCTGCGACGTAATGGCATAGCGGTCGGCCGAGCGGAAGCCGCGCAGGCGGGCAAGATCGTCGCGATGGGGGCCGTCGAACCAGGCGGCATAGTCCCCTTCCCGTCCGGCCGGGACGTTATGGAGGTGGATGGTGGTATGCAGGCTCATTCCTCTGCCCTCTGGCTGCGCGCGCTCAAACGCTTGTCAGGCGCCAATTCAGCATGGACGGCGACGGTGCGCCAGAGGATTGGGCGGGCGTGATCGATTGATCGCCGGGGCAATGGCGATCAGGCCGAAGGCGGCGGCGACTGCATGGCGATATGTAGGCGAGTGAGGCGCGATTGAGCGATCCGCCATGCCCCGTCGATGCGGATATAGCGGTCGTGATAATGGCCATAGCCGGTCATTGTGCGCCCATCCGCCCAGACAAGATGGTCCTGCATCGGCCAGATGCCGGTGGCTGCGTCGCCTGATAGGGTGAGTTCAGGCATATGGACATGATGGACGGTTTTGGCGGTTTCCAGTGAGCGTCGCACGCTGGCGACGGCAGCATCGCGCCCTTCTATGCGGGGACCGCCCGATCCCGTCGCATCGAGCAGGAAGTCAGGCGTGAAGAGGGCGGCCCAGCCGTCCCAATCCTTGGTGTCGAGCAGCCGGCAGTAGCGCGCCTTCAATTCAGTGATGGCGAGCCAGTCGGCAAAATCGGGCGCGGGCATCAGAAGCGGAACCCGCGCATCTGGTTGCCGCCGTCGCACAAGATGACCTGGCCGTTGACGAAACTGCCTTCGTCCGACGCAAGGAACAAAGCGAGGTTGGATATGTCGGCGGCCGTCCCCTGCCGCTTGACCGACTGCATGGCTTTGAGCCGCTCCCAATTGGCGGGATCGACGCCTTGGAGCGCTGCTTCGGTTTCCATGAGGCCCGGCGCGATGCCGACGCAGCGAATGTCGTCGATGCCGAATTGCTGGGCCATGGCGTGGGTGAAGACGGTGAGCGACGCTTTGGTGATGCCGTAAGCGGTGGCGGGATTATAGCTCGCCATCGAACATTTGTTGATGATGACGCCCTTGGCCTTTGCCAGCGCGGGACGCAGCGCTTCGGCGAGCAGCAGGGGGCCGAAGGTGTTGACGGCGAAATAATGCTGCCATTTGGCCATGCCGAGGCCGAAAAAGCCGCGCGCGATTTCGCCTGCATGCAGGCCTGCATTGTTGATGAGGACATCGAGCCGGTCATGCGCCGACAGGATCGTTGCGGCGAACGCCTGAATGTCGGCTTCCTGGCCCATGTCGACGCGGTGGATGGACGCATTGCCGCCGCCCGCTTCGATCAGCGCTTGGCTTTCCATGAGGCCCGCTTCGTTGATGTCGGCGAGGATGAGATGCGCGCCCTCGCCTGCAAAGGCCAGTGCGTGGGCGCGGCCGAGGCCGCCTGCCGATCCTGTGACCAGGACGGTCTTGCCTCTGAAACGATGGGCCATGATCTTCTTGTCCTTCATGCTTGGTCCATGCGGGTGAAGGTCACTTGCGCGATCCGCCACCCCAAGGGTGTACGGCGAAAGACGTCGCTGTAGCGGCCCATCACCGTGTCGATTGCGCCGGAACTGCGGCGCTTGAGCTTGACCAGGACCGTCCAGTCGCCGGTGGCGCAATCGCCGTCGATCAGGATTCGTGGCGAATGGAGCATGTGCAGCAGCCACGCGCTGTTGCCCGCAATGGCGGTGCAGAGGAAATCGGTGATCGCCTGCGCGCCGATCAACGAACCCATGCCATAGTCGCCGACGAAATCCGGCGCGAAGATGGTCGCGAAGGTGGTGCGGGCCTGATCCGGGTTGCTGGCGGCGAGATCGGCGGTGGCGCAGTAACGGGCCTTGAGATTGGCAATCGCCAGCGCCTGCTCCGCGCTGTTGTTCATGCCGGTTCGGTGGAAAGCTGTTTGACCACCAGCGCTTTCAAATCAGCCGTCTTGATCTTGGCGCTGCCGGTCAGCGAGAGGTCGTCTTCGCTGAAGAAGAGGACGCGACGTGGTACTTTATAGCTGGCGAGTTGGGCCTTGGCGTAGGCGCGGATGGCGTCTTCGTCCAGCGGTGCGCCGACATGGGAGACGATGCACGTCACGACCAATTCGCCCAGGGTTTCATGAGGCACGCCGACGGTCTGGGTGACCTTCACGCCGGGGCAGGATTTGATGACGGTGTCGATCTCGATCGGTGAGACATTGGCGCCGCCGGTCTTGATGATGTCGTTGAGGCGCCCTTCCCAATGGAGCCGCCCTTCCGCGTCGAACCAGCCGCCGTCGCCGGTATGGAAGAAGCCGTCGGCGTCCACGCTTTCGTCCAGCGGCACGCCGATATAGCCCAGCATCAGCGTCGGTCCCTTGACCGCGATCTCGCCGCGCTCACCAAGCGGCACGACGGTTCCAGTCAGCGGATCGAGGATCTTGAAGATATTGCCAGGCAAGGGGATGCCATGGGTGCCCGCGATCTGCTCGTCGGGCGTGCCGGAATCGAAGATGGTGCTGATGGTGAAGGTTTCGGTATTGCCATAGGCGGCCATCGGTTCCTGCCAGTCAGTGCTGACGGTCGGATGGCGGCCGAGCGGCGTGTGCTGCCCCACATAGTGGAGCGCGGACAGGTCCACATCGTTCCAGTTGGCGGCCCCCTCCAGTTGCGCCCATTGGTGGGGCCAAGCGAAGGCCATGGTCGCCCGTTCGCGCGCCATGAGGGTCAGCGCTTCTTCGGGCTGGAAGGTGGCTTGCAGGATCAGGCTGCCGCCCGACGAGAGCGCGCCGCCGATCGCCATGGCGAAATTGCCCGACCAGAAGAAGCCATTGGCCGACCAGGCGCGTGCATCCTCTTTGGCGGCGAGAAAACGTTTCCAGCGCCACAGTTGCAGCGTGACGCCGCGGTGCATCGAAAGGATGCCCTTGGGCTTGGCGGTCGAGCCGGAGGAGAAGAAGAGGACGCCGGGGTCGGCAGGCGTGACGGTGGCGGCGGTCGCATCGACCAGCGCCTGATCGACGCTATCGCCGCGCCTCAGGAAAGCGTCCCACGGCTCGATCATGCCCTCGCCGCCGCCGAGCGAGGCGATGTGGCGGAGGAAGGGGAAATGGGGTGAGGCCAGCGCACCGGGGCTGGCCATCGAGATGCCCGGTTCCAGATCAGTCAGGATCGCGGCAAAGTCCTTTTTGAGGACGGTGCGCTCCATCAGCAGGACGTGGCAGGCGGACGATTGGAGCAGATGGTCCAGTTCGGCAGGCGTCGAAAAGGTACTGAGCGTCGCGGCGACACCGCCCGCCAGCGCCGTGCCGAAGACCGCCGCCAGAAATTCGGGGCGGTTGGTCATCAGGATGCCGACGCGCGTCCCCTTGCCCACGCCGCAGGCGATGAGCGCGCGCGCGACTTCATTCGCGCGCGCCCACAGATCGTCATAGGTCCAGCGGGTGATGCTGTCCCCTTCGTGCATCACCAGCGCTTCGGCCGGGCCGGAGCGTGCCATGACTTCGCGCAACCAGCCGCTCAAGGTCAGCGCCCCCAGCCCCTGTTCTTCACTGAGCGGAGGACCGGCGACGATCGAAAGCGGCTGGTCGGTCATGATGCGTCCTTGGGGTAAGGTTCAGCGGTTCACGTCAACGATGATGCGCCCGCGCACCTTGCCGTCCATCAGGTCGGTGGCCGCCGCGATCGCTTCCGACAGGCTGATTTCGGTGGCAATCACGTCCAGCAGAGCCGGGTCGAGATCGCGCGCCAGCCTCTCCCACGCCGCGAGGCGCGGCGCCTTGGGCGCCATCACGCTGTCGACGCCAAGCAGTCGCACGCCGCGCAGAATGAAGGGCATGACCGTTGCCGGAAAATCCGCGCCCTGCGCCAAGCCGCAAGCGGCGACCGCGCCGCCATAGCGGGTCTGGGCGCAGGCATTGGCGAGGGTGAAGCTGCCGACCGAGTCCACAACACCGGCCCAGCGCTCCTTCTGCAGCGGCTTGCCCTTTTCCGACAAGGTTGCGCGGTCGATGACGCCCGCAGCTCCCAATTGCGTCAGATAGTCGGCTTCGGACGCCTTGCCGGTCGAACCGATGACGGTGAAGCCTGCTTTCTTGAGCAGGGCAACGGCGACGCTACCCACGCCGCCCGTTGCCCCGGTGACGAGGACTTCGCCCTGGTCGGGAGTGACGCCAGCCTTGACCAGCGCTTCGACGCAAAGTGCGGCGGTATAGCCGGCCGTGCCGATCGCCATCGCCTGCGCCCCGGTGAAGGCGGCGGGCAATGGCACCAGCCAGTCGCCTTTCAGCCGGGCGACCTGCGCCAGACCGCCCCAATGGCCTTCGCCCACGCCCCAGCCGTTCAGCACGACCTTGTCGCCCGGCTTCCAGTCGGCATGATCGGAGGTGCGCACGGTGCCGACCAGGTCGATGCCGGGGACCATCGGGAATTTGCGGACGACCGGCGACTTGCCGGTGATGGCCAGGCCATCCTTATAATTGAGCGTCGAATAGGCGACGTCGATCGTGACATCGCCTTCGGGCAATTGGGCTTCGTCGACCTGCTGGAGCGAGACGCTCTGCTGGTCGTCGGTCTTGTCGATCATGATGGCTGAAAACATGGGGCTATTCCTTTTTGGGAGACGAAGAGGGTGCCGTTGGTGTCAGTCCTTTGCGGAGGCGATCGGCGATGCCGGGGAAGCGATCGGCGCGCATCGAGCCATACATGCACAGGCGCAGCGATTCCTGCGCCACACGCCGGGCGAGATCGCGCCGCTCCTGGTCCGGGCGACCATGGGATTGCGCCCAGACCGGCCAGAGAAACGCACCGGACAGCATCATCACCGACAACACTTCGACGTCGATGCCGTCTTCGGCCATATCGGTTTCGGCAAAGCGCTGGAGCGACCCTTCATATTCGCGCCAGAAGGGGTCGGCCATCGGATCGGGCGAAGCCAATAGCTGGAGCAGCCAGATGCGGCACAGTTCCGGGTTTTCCATCGCGAAGATGGCGAGGCGGTCGGTCGTGTCGGCAATATCGACCTGCTCGACGCGGCGTTCACCGATGGTTTCAGGGTCGCCGAATACCGCGCGGAACATGCGGTCGGACACCCACTCCGCGGTCGCCTCGATCAGTTTCTCGCGGGTTTCGAAATGCTGGTAGGCGGTCCCGCGATTGACCCCGGCGAGCGTTGCGACTTCGGACAGGCTGATCCCCTCCGGCCCGTCCTTCGCCAGCAGCGCACGCGCTGCTTCCAGTATGACTTCGCGTGTGGCTGCAGGATCGCGGGAGCGTCTGGTTCGCGTTTGCGTCATGCGGCATGCCTCTCTTGTCGTTCGTGCGGCCGACCGTAACGATCCGAACGACCGCCCGGCTGGCTCGCCTGGGATAAGAAGGCATAAATCAACATCAGTGTTGTCCATTAGGCAAGGGCCGTCATCGCCAGCGCCGGTGATGCGCGTCCTTCGCAGAGACTGCGGGGGCGATCCGACCGATCCTGTCCAAGGTTCGGACCGCCCCGCAAAATCTCAGCGCGATCCGAAGTAGAAACGCACGTTGATGCCGAATTCGCGCGGCGGCGTGACCGTGCCACCGGTGTAGGTGCTGGTGAAGGTCTGCGCCGCCGTCGTTGCGCCCGTCGCGGTGAAGCCGGTGATCTGCTGATAGCTGGTGAACAAGGGCGTGGTGCGGGTCAGAACCTTGGTCGTGTCGAACAGGTTCTTGGCGAAGAGCGATACTTCCCAGCCGCCATCGGGATCGCGGATGCCGGCATAAAGGTTGGCGAGGGCATAGGTGCCGACCTGATCAAAATTATTGCTCGGATCCCCTTGCGACTTGCCGTTATAATTGACCAGTCCGCGCAGGAAACCATCGACCTTGCTGGAAACGGCGACATGATATTCGCCCTGCAAGGTCGCCGTTACCGGGGGCATGAAGGACGAACGTTGCGATACGGCGCAGGAGGACAGATTGTCCGCACCAACGGCCGCCTGCAGTTCCGCAAGCGATGGTGCCGCACTCACCAGGTCGGGTATGCCGTCAGCGTTCAGATCATTGCAAGGGATGTTGCCATTCTTGATCTTCCCCAGCGAATAGCTCGCGGTCAGGCCGAGGGTAAGGTTACGCGTGACATCGACGCTCAGTTCGCTTTCGATGCCGTTCACTTCTACCGGCACGGCACCGACGAAGTTGAAGGATGCGACCTGCTGCGCCGTCCCGGTGACCTGGCCCGCAGCATTGCGGACGGCGACCGTGTTCACATAATAGACGCCATTATTGGGGACGCGGAACGGGAAATTCTTGTAGGTCTGATGGTAGGCGGTCATGTTGAAACGTGCCCGACCACCCATCAAGGTGCTTTTGAAGCCCAGCTCATAGGATTTGGAGGTTTCGGGCGGCAGATTGAGGAAGCTGTTTTCCAGCGCCGACTTCACGATGTTGAAGTCGCCCACGACGTTGAGGCCCGGCCGCATCGAACTGCCCGTGGCGGCATAGACCAGGAAGTCGGGGGAGAAATTATGCTTCACCGACGCGCTGTAGATGAGCTTCTTGAGATCCTGGGTATCGTTGGCGATGATGGCACCATTCACGCCCAACTGGCTGAGCGAGTCATATTTGATCTGGCGCAGGCCGCCGGAGATTTCCGTCTTGTCGCCGATTTGGGCGGTCAGGTTGCCGAAGAAGGATTGTTCATGCGTGTCGTTGGCGCGCAAAATGTTGGTCGTCACGATCGACGCGATCCCGCCTCCAAAAGCCGTGGGCAAACGCACGGGCGTCAGCTGGCTAAGGGCCGTCGGCGAATCCAGCTTGCTGTCGAAGAAGCCGATCACATAGTCGAATATGCCAAGAACGCGCTCCTCATTCTGGAGCCGGATTTCATGCGACGTCCCCTTGGCGATCGTGTCGGTGAGTTGGTTGATGTCGCGACCGATGAAGAAATTGCCGCGGTCCAGATTTTCCGTCGATAGATATTCCTGCTTGCTGTACTGGCCTTGATAGATCAGCCGCTGGCCCCACTGGGCGAGTTCGGCGCGCCAGTTGAAGATATCGAACCGCTGATTGATGATGCGCGGCTGTTCCTGGATCGACAGACGGTCCTTCGCCGTGATCAGTACCGGGCTGGGCGCGGCCGCCGGATTGGCTTCGCTGAAGGAAATCGACTGATCATAAGTCCGCGCGTCGCGGTCCATATATTGATAGGTGCCTTCCAGCCTGATCCAGTCCGCCGGTTCGATGAGACCGACGATGCGATAGCTCTTGGTCCGCGAATGCGGGTCCGGCGCGCCGGCGCTGCGCACCAGAGGACGGACGCGATCGACTTCATTTTCGTCCCACACACCCGACACGCGGATGCCCGCAATGCCTTCGATGACGGGGATGTTCAGCGCGCCCTTGAAGTTGAGGGTGCCGATATCATTGGCGGTCCAGTCCGCATAGCCGCCAAACTGGTTGAGATCAGGCTTGCGCGTCGTGATGGTGATCGAGCCGGACGGCGAAGCGCGGCCGCGCAAGGTGCCCTGCGGCCCGCGCTGCACTTCGATCTGGCCGATGTCGTACATCTGCTGAATGACGACGCCCGGCGAGATTGGCGCGTCATTGAAGTAGAATTCGACCGTGCCGTTGTTGCCGGAAGCACTGGCGTCGAAATTGACGCCGCGCAGGCGGGCATTGCCACCGATACCGTTGGGGTTGGAGGTCAGTTCAAGGCCCGGTGCCAACGATTTGACTTCGGTAAATTCGCGGAAGTTGAGATTGTCGATGGACTGGGCGGTCACGGCGTTGACGACGGCGGGAACGTCCTGAACGTCCTCGCCGCGACGGCGCGCTTCCACGATGATGGTGGGCGCATCGAAGCCATTTTCCTGCGGTGCTTCCTGCGCGATGGCGGGCATCGCCAAGGTGAGAACCGCCAGGCTGGCGCTCATGCTATAATAGGCTGTCTTCCGCATCCGAAAATCCTCCCCAATTTGGCGCCTCACCCGATCTAAGGCCGGGAACGGCGTGGTCATCATTGTCCTTTTGTGAGTCGCGTTATGCCCGATTAGACTGTGGCGCGAAGCCCTTAACCAACAGGGGTGTTTATATATCGCCGTCGCGATTCTGGCCTGATCGTCGCGGGTTGAGCGCTGGCTTATGGGTGGATCAGGTGTCGGGTGGCCCGTAGCGGAAGATGACGAGCTTGTTGCCGTCGAGGTCGCGGAAATAGGCGCCATAGAAGCCGTTGGGATCATCGCCCCGGATGCCGGGCTTGCCTTCGCACTGGCCGCCAAGGGCCATTGCCCTGGCATGGACGGCATCGACCGTTGCGCGGCTGGCGGCCTGGATGCCGACCTGGTTGCCGTTGCCTGGCGATGCCTCGCCCGCGAACGGCTTGCCGATAAGCAGCATGCCGCTGTCGGGGGTTTTGTAGGCCACGACGTCTGGGCGGTCGAAGGCGCGGACGGCCCCCAGCAGGGCGGCCAGTTCGTCGTAGAAACTTTTGGCGCGATCGAGGTCGCGGGTGCCGAAGCGGGCCAGGCTGATCATGCGGTGCGTCCTCCCATGGCGGCCCAGCGTTCGGGGGCCATCCAGACATATTCACTATAGTGGCCGAGCCACTTGCGGGTATCGAGATACAGGAATTGGAGCATGCCCGGCGTTCCGCCTTTCAGTACGACGGGAAAAGATTGCCGATCGACCTGCGCCAGGAAAGCGTCCCAGTCATCGACGCGGTGGCAGACATGGTGGAAGCATAAGCTGTCGTCAGCTGGCAGCGCGTCGCGATAGAGGGCGAGGACGTCGCCCTGCCCCGGTTGGATCAATTCGATTTGCATGTCGCCGATCCAGAGGAAGGCGAGTTTCTGCGTGCCGATGCCTTCGCCATGGGGTGTCCAGAGAGTGACGGAGATTTCGGTTTCGAGCAGCAGGCGGATGTCGGCCCGCTCCTTGAATTCTGCCACGGCCTGGTCGATGTTTCGGGTCACATAGGCATTTTGATAATGGTGTCCGACGATCATCCTGCCGCCCTCTCCTGCTGATGCGTTCTGATTATGCGTACAGCGACTAGGACAATGGATTGCGGTTTTTTCAAGGCACAGAATATCGCCATCTAGCCATTATATCGATAATCAGCCAGAGGATTGGGGCGACAGACGGCGCTGGCGAAATTGGCGGGGGGTGGCACCGGTCGCGCGGCGGAAGGCGTAGGCGAAGCTGGAGGGAGAGGCGAAGCCGAGCGCGAAGGCGATTTCCTTAATGCTTTGCGGCGTGGCGAGATGGCGCTTGGCCATGTCGATCCGGGTCTGGGCGATATGATCACCGATCGAACAGCCGCGTGACGCGCGAAAACCGCGCGTCAATTGGCGGGGGGACAGGTTGCATAGCGCAGCCAGTTCGCCAAGCGTCGGGGGTGGGCCAAGCATGTGCAGCCGTTCCTCGATCCGGCGCAAGCGCCAGGAGGACAGGCCGCCGCTGACCGGGCCTTCGCCGATCGCCTGGCAATAGCGGGCCACTTCGATCGCCAGTTGCCGGGCGATGAGTTCGGCGAGGATCGCGCTGCCGGACCCTGGATGACGGACTTCGTCGGCCAGCCGCAGCAGGCAGGCGCGCATATTGGGATGGGTGATGTCGAGACCAGCGGCGAGGCGCCGGTCGGTCCAGTCGATGCCGCCATCATCGAGCCAGCAATTGATCGCCGCGGCCGGAATTTCGCAGATGACCGAGGCCTGCCGACCGCCGGTTTCGCTGCGGATATGGATCGCTTCGCCGGGCGGCACGAGGAAGATTTCGCCCAATGGTTCGTAGCGATGCGGCCCCCAGCGGTCGCGATAGCAGCCGCGCGCCTTTTCCGGACGCGGGGTCAGGCACAGGTCGAGCCAATAATGGTCGGTGCGGTAGAAGAGCCGGTCGGTCGGCTGATCGAGATGCAGGCGCATGATCCGTATCAGCGCGGACGGCACGATCAGTTCCGCCTCGAACAGCGATTCGGCATAGGTTTCGGCTGGCGGCACGGGCGCTCCGGGGCTGAGATGTCTTGGCTCGATATAGCAGTTATGGCCTGATCTCTACAGACAGGTCAATTGCAGCCTGTCTCGCGCTGATCGACAATCGCGCGCAGCAAAGGACCGCCGTCGGGCGGCGACATTTCATAGGAGAGCGATAGATGGCAGGTCTTTTCGACTGTTCGAACAAGGTGACGCTGGTGACCGGCGGCAATGGCGGCATTGGCCTGGGCTTTGCACGCGGCGTAGCGAAAATGGGCGGCAAGATCGCCATCTGGGCGCGCAATGCGGACAAGAATGCAGCGGCGAAGGCGGATTTGCTGGCGGCGGGCGCGGCGCGCGTCGAAACCTACCAAGTCGATGTGGCCTCCGAAGAGGCGATCATTGCGGGCTATGCGCAATTGCTGGCCGATTTCGGGCGGGTCGATTGCGTGTTCGCCAATTCGGGTCGCGCGTCGCGCAGCCGGTCGGTGCTGACGCTGGACGCGGCCGAATGGCATGACCTGCTGGCGGTCAACCTGCATGGCGCCTTCTTCACCCTGCGCGAAGGGGCCAAGGCGATGGTCGCGCGCGCCGAGGCCGGCGAGCCAGGCGGGAGCCTGGTCTATTGCGGCAGCTTGTCGATGTTCCAAGGCATTGCTGGTATCAACAATTATGCCGCGTCCAAGGGCGGCATGGGCGCGGCGGTGCGCGGCATGGCGGCGGAACTGGGCAAATATGAGATCCGCGCGAACAGCATCGCGCCGGGATATGTCAAAACCGGCATCGGTGGCGATCAGGGCATGACCGAGGAAATGAAGGCGCGCATGGCGGCGGTCGACGCACATTTTTCCGCCAAGACGCCGATCCATCGGCCCGGTGCGATCGAGGATTTTGAGGGGATCGGCGCTTATCTCTGTTCCGACGCATCGCGATTCCATAGCGGCGATACGATCGTGATCGATGGCGGCAGCCTGATCTATCCCCCTTACGCCTTTTGATTGGGAGACGATCCATGCGCCTGCTCACCATTCATGACGTCGATGACGTGCGGCTTGATCCCTATGAACGGCCCGAAGCGGGGCCGAAGGATGTGGTCGTCAAGATGAAGGCCTGCGGCATTTGCGGCAGTGACCTCAGCTACATCAAAAATGGCGGTATCCCGACGCCAGGCAAGCGGACGGCGCTCGGCCATGAGGGCGCGGGCGAACTGATGTTCGTGGGCGACGAGGTGACCGGCGTGTCGGTGGGACAGAGCGTGATCATCAACCCGATGATGACGCCGAGCTATATCGGCAGCGGCGGGCCGGAGGGGGCCTTTACCGAGGAATTGCTGGTGCGAGATGCGCGGCTGGGCGGCAGTCTGCTGCCGATACCCGACGGCATATCCTTTGATGTGGCGGCGATGTGCGAGCCGTTGTCGGTGGCGCTGCACGGGGTCAACCGGGCGGAGGCGAAGGCGGGCGACAAGATCGTGATCTTTGGCTGCGGGCCGATCGGCCTTGGCATGATCCTCTGGGCCGTAGACCGGGGGTGCGATGTGATCGCGCTCGATCTGGCGGATGAGCGGCTGGAACGGGCGCAGGCGCTGGGCGCGCACACGATCAATCCGGCGCGCGAGGATGCGATCGCGCGGATCAAGGCAATCCATGGCACGGTGATGGTGTTCGGGCGGGAGAAGGCGCTGACCGATGCCTATATCGACGCGGCGGGTGCGCCGTCGATCTTGCGCGACGTGGTGACGCTGGCCAAAACCCATGCGCGACATGTGATTACGGCGGCTTATTTGAAGCCCATCGAACTGCCCGCCGGGCCGATGCTGACCACAGAGATGACGATTACGACGGCCGTCGGCTATCCGACCGAAATGCCCGATGTGATCGCGGCGATGCCGCGTTTGCAGGACAAGATTGCGGCGCTGATCAGTCACCGCCTGCCGTTCGACCGGGTGATCGAAGGGCTGGATATTGCCGCGCAGCCGCAATCGGCCAAGGTTATGATCGAATTTGCGGACGGCGCGGCATGACCGACGCGCCGCAGACGCCCCCCCAAACGCCGCTTGGCGCGCTCGTCATGGGCGGTCAGGGGCAGACCGACGCCGAGCGGATCGGCGAGGGCATCTTCATGGTGAAGGATATTTCCAATGCCTATCTGGTGACGACGGGCGACGGCGATGTGCTCGTCAATACCGGTTTTCTGGGCAATGGCGCGCGCAACAAGGGGTTGTTCGCGCCGCATCGCAGCGGGCCGTTGCGGCGGATCATCGTGACGCAAGCCCATGCCGACCATTATGGCGCGCTGCCTGATCAGATGGAGGACGGCACGCAGGTCATTGTCGGTGCGAGTTTTGGCGAGACGGTGGACTATTTCGAGCGGCTGGCCCCTTTCCTGGGTCGCCGGTCGGGCAAGCTGTGGGCGTCGATGACCCGGCGCGACGGGCCGCCGCCCAAGCCGCCGGTAATCGTGCCGGACGTGGAGGTCGCGACCAGCCTTGCCTTCGCGCAGGGCGGGCGCGCGTTCGAGGTGGTCAAGACGCCGGGGGGTGAAAGCCTGGATTCGGTGTTCATGTGGATGCCGCAGGAAAAGACCGTCTTTACTGGCAATCTGTTCGGCCCGGTGTGGCGGGCCATGCCCAATCTGGTGACGATGCGCGGGGACAAGCCCCGGCTGGTACGCGCTTACTTGCGCTCGGTCGAGCAGGTGCGGGCGTTGGGTGCGGAGCTGGTGATTAGCGGCCATGGCGATCCGATCCGGGGAGCGGCGCGCATCCGTGCCGATCTGGACGCGATGCACGCGGCGGTCAGCTATCTGGAGCGCGAGACGATCGCCGGGATGAATGCGGGCCGGACGGTGCAGGATTTGATGCGCGAAATTGCATTGCCCGATGACCTGAAAATCGGCGAATTCCATGGCAAGACCAGCTGGGTCGTGCGCGCCATCTGGGAAGAGAATGGCGGCTGGTTCCATTATGCCGATGGGACGACCGCGCTTTATGGCGTGCCGCGTTCGGCGGTGAGTGCCGATCTGGTCGAACTGGCTGGCGGTGCAGGCGCGATCGTGAGGCGGGCGCATGGGCATGTGGCGGCGGGGCGGCCGCTGGAAGCGCTGCATTTGTTGGATATCGGGCTGGCTGTTGTGCCCGATCATGAAGCGGGCCTCAGCGTGCGCAAGGCGGCGCTGGGGCAATTGCTGGCCGCGAGCGGCAGTACCAACCTGTCGGAAACCATGTGGCTGAAAGCGGAGATCGCCGAGACGGAGAAGCGCCTCGCCAGTCAAACAGAAAAGGGAGAAGGATGATGACGACCACCACCGCAGGGCTGGACGCTGACGCGCTGATTGCCGCCGCGCGCGAACAGACGGGGCTGACCGATCTGGGTGATGCGGCGATGTTGGAAGGGCTGCACGTCCTGATCGATGCGATCAATGGCGAGGCGAAGCTGACCGAGGCGGCGCAGGGGCGCTGGGCGCAGCAGATCACCGCCACGCTGGCGAACCGCTTGCAGGTCGAGGACTATCTGGCGCGCCATCCTGCGTTGCTGGATGCCCCGGTGGACAAGCCGCTGTTCGTGTTCGGTCTGCCGCGCACGGGTACGACGCTGACGATCAATTTGCTCAATGCCGATCCGGCGCGGCGGTGCTTCCTGCGCTGGGAAGCGTTCAACAGCGTGCCGCCAGCGGCCAAGGGCGCACTGAGCAGCGATCCGCGCTATGTGGCGGAACAGGCGCGGCTCGACATGATGCTCAAATATGCGCCGCATATTTCGGCGATGCATCATGAAGATGCGGACAGCCCGACCGAGTGCCAATTCTCGATGGCACCGTCCTTTTGCGCGCAATATTATGACTCGGTCTTGCATATTCCGAGCTATCAGAAATGGTTGTTCGGCACGAGTTACCTGCCTGCTTTCCGCTATCAGAAGCGGCTGTTCCAGATGTTGCAGGAGAATAATAGCGGACAGTGGACGCTCAAAAATCCTTGGCATCCGCTGTTTCTGGATGACCTCACGACCGTCTATCCCGATGCGCAATTGGTGATGACGCATCGCGATCCCGCCGATGTCGTCGCGTCGGCGTGCAGCCTCGTTTATCAGGTGCGCAAGATGTTTAGCGACGATGTCGATCCGGTCGAGGTCGGCAAGTCGCAGCTGCGCACCTTCGACCTGATGATCGAACGGATGCTGGCCTATCGGGAGAAGCATGGCTGGGATTCGATCCATGACATTCATTATGACGCGCAGGTGCGCGACCCGATCGGCGAGATGCGGCGGCTCTATGCGCGGTTCGATACGGCGCTGACGGCGGAGGCGGAAGCCGCGATGCAGGCGATGCTGGATGCCAATCCGCAGGGGAAACATGGCAAGCATAGCTATGATCTGGCGGATTATGGGCTGGATCGCGCGGGTGTGCATGCGCATTTCCGCGATTATACGGCGCGGTTTGGGATTGCGTGCAGGGCATAAGTGATCGGCCTCATCTACCCCGTTCGGGCTGAGCCTGTCGAAGCCTTGCCCTTCTGTTCAAGAAGTGCGGCCCTTCGACAAGCTCAGGGCGAACGGAGGAAGGAGGCGAAGGCAAAACGGCGAACACCTCCGTAAAGCGAAGATGCGTTTACCCCGCTCGCGCCATCTCAAAGCAATAGCGGAGATGGTCCATATGGCCGTCCGGTACGGGTGCGAAGTGGAGGGCGTTGTCGGTGGCGCGGATGGTGTCGAGATTTTCGGCGATCTGTTCGATGGTCCAGTCGGGGCGGAACGCGCCTTTGGTTTCCATCGTATAGGCGCGGGCGACGCGGCCGGCCATGGCGATGAGCATTTCGCCGGTCACCGCGCACTCTTCATGGGCGAGATAGCCGACCGTCGGCGCGACGAGGTCCGGGTCCATCGGCGGGTAGGCGCTGGTGTCCAGGCCATCGGCCATGCGGGTGACCGCGCCGGGCAGGATGATATTGCTCTTGATGTTATGCGCCGCGCCTTCGATCGCGGCGACGTTGGACAGGCCTGTCATCGCGGCCTTGGCCATTGAATAATTGACCACGCCCGCATTGCCATAGAGGCCGTTGAGGGAGCCGGTCAGGACGATGCGGCCATAATTGGCGGCGGTCATGTGCGGGAAGGCGGCGCGCACGACGTGGAAGGCACCGCGCATATGGACGTCGAGGACCGTTTCGAAATCGGCATAGCTCAGGTCATTGAGCGATCCGCGCCGGACGATGCCCGCATTGTGGATCAGGATGTCGATGCGGCCATAATGGGTGATGGCGGTGTCGATGATCGCCTGGCCGCCCTGCGGCGTTGCGACGCTGTCGGTCGAAGCGACGGCTTGCCCACCGGCGGCGCGTATCTCGTCCACCAGTGCCTGGGCGGGACCGGCATCGCTCCCCTCCCCCTGCATCGATACGCCGGGATCATTGACGATGATGGTTGCGCCGCGCGATGCCAGCAGCAGCGCATAGGCGCGGCCAAGCCCCCGGCCAGCCCCGGTGATGACGGCGACCCGGCCGTCGAAGCGCATCTCATCCATTTTGCGGTCCTCTCTTATCGTTTCTTGGGCAATTTTAGCGGCGGGCGCACAACGCAAAAGGGCCGCCGCCGCATATCGCTGCGGCGGCGGCCCCCTCTCCTACCCCGTTACATGATCAGGCTGGCTTGCTGGGCAATTCGGCGATCGAGGTGCCGAAGGCGGAGACTTCGCCGCGATGGGTGGTCGCTTGCTGCTGGATCTCGACATATTTCTTGCCGTTTTCCTCGAACTTGCGGATCACGCTACCGTCGATGTAGATCGCGTCGCCATCGGGATTGTGGCGGCGGATCTGGCACTTGCTGCGCGTCAGGAAGCCGTCGTCACCGATCCAGTTGGTGATGTGATGGGTCAACCAGCTGCACCGTTCCGGGCCATAATCATAGGCACCGGGCGCGCCGACTTCGAGCGCGAAGGCTTCGTCCCAATGGACCCGCTCTGGGCAATCAGGCACGTTGAAGCGGTTGCGGATGCCAAGGCCCGGATGCGCCTGCTGCATCTGGTTGGCGAGCTTGTTGGCGCGGATATAGAGGCCGCCCCACCCCTGCGCGTAGCAGATGAAGCCGGTGACCGTCATCGGTCCCTTCATCATGCGCGGCAGTTCGTCGCCGACTTGCACGTCTTCCCAATAGCGGGGTGTGGAACCGCGAACTTCCTCTTCCTGGTATAGGCGGGTAAATTCAGCCAGTTCTTCCTCGGTATATTGCTCCACGCGACCGCGGGCTTCGGTATATTTGGTGCCGCGTTCGCGGGCTTCGTCGCGGTCGGTGCGGAAGACCCAGCTATCGCCTTCGGCTACCTTGTCGCCCGACTGGTTGAAGAAGTCGACATGGTAGATTTGCTGAAAGCTGCGACCGGCGAACTTGGTGTTATGTTCGACCAGATCCTTGAGATAGGCTTCGGTGCGGATGGTGTCGTTGCGCAGCACCGGCTTGTGCCAGGTCCAGTCGGCACCCGCCCACATGGCATGGACGCCTGACAGGCCGCCGCAATAGCCCGAAATGATGCGGCTGGTGGTGAACAGGAAGCTGGGCAGCGCGACGAGCGAGCCGTACTTTGTCTTTTCGGCATAGGCCGGATCGCACCACAGCGGGTTATCGTCGCCAATGCCATGGGCATAGTGACGGATCGCGTCGCGGGTCGCTTCATAATTCCACGGTTCGACCGTATTTTCGATCTTAACGCCAATGCGCTTGCGCAGGTCGTCCAGGCCTTCTTCGGTGATCTTGGGGAATTTATTGGTGGGGGCTTCCGCCAAAGTTGCCATGTCTTTTCTCCTGATAATGCATAATTTTAATTCCTCCCCGGCAAGGGGAGGTGGATGGCCGCAGGCCAGACGGAGGGGTGTTCCCGTCTCGATAGGGTGACACCCCTCCACCGGCTTCGCCGGTCCCCCTCCCCTTTCAGGGGAGGGTTTTTTAGATCGCGGGTTCGACCAGTTTGGCGGCCTCGCGGTCTCGAAGGATTTTGCGGTGAACCTTGCCGGCCGGGGTCTTGGGCAGGTCGGTCACGAATTCCACGACGCGGGGGAATTCATGCTGGGCGAGTTTTTCGCGGGTGAAGGTCTGGAGTTCCTTCACCAGCGCGTCGCTGCCGTCGCAATTGGCGATGACGAACGCCTTGACCACCTGGCCGCGTTGCGGGTCGGGGACACCGATGACCGCACATTCCAACACCACGGGATGTTTGAGCAGCGTGTTTTCGATCTCGACCGCGCTCATCGTCCAGCCGGCCGAAATGATGACGTCGTCGGCGCGGCCGCAGTGATAGAAATAGCCGTCTTCGTCGATCTTCGCGCGGTCCTTGGTGGTTTCCCACTTGTCGCGCCGCCACAGCATCAGTTCGCCGATCTCGCCGGGGGTGGACGGTGTGCCATCAGGGCGCTGGACTTGTAGCTTCTGGCCGGGCACGGCTTTGCCGAGCGAACCGGGCTTGACGGTGAAATCATCGGCACCCGGATAATTGACCAGCACCACGCCGATTTCGGTCGTGCCGTACATGGAGCAGGCGGGCACTTTGAAATAGGTATCGATGAAGTCGAGCGTTGCCGGGTCGATCGGTTCGCCGGTGTAGGATAGCTTCTGGAAGTGGAAGGCAAAGTCCTCCGCCTTGCCGCTATTCTTCATCATGCGATAATGGGTCGCGGCGGCCGACATATTGGTGATCTGGTAATCGTCCAGCGCTTGCATGAGGCGGACGGGATCGAAGCGACCAGCAAAGGTGCCGGTGGTCACGCCCAGCCCCAGCGGGGCGAGCGTCCCATGCCACAGGCCATGCCCCCAAGCGGGCGAGGAGGGGCAGAAAAATTCGTCGCCCGGCCGGATGCCGGTGCCGTAGAGCGCGGCGAACATCAGCGTCACCAGCGCGCGGTGGCTATGCTTGACCGCTTCGGGTAGTTCGCGGGTGGTGCCGGACGTATATTGGAATACCGCTAGGTCATTCGCCTTGGTCTTGGGCGTATAGGTCGCGGGATATTTCTCAATCTCGTCCAGCAAGCCGTCATCGGCAACGACGACGCGGGGGCCGTTCATGCTGCGGGCGAGGTCGGCCTTTTCGCTGTTGGTCATCAACATGGTCGGCTTGCAGTCGTCAACGCGCAGGCGCAGCGCATCAGGGCCGAACAGGGTGAAGAGCGGCACCGAGATCGCACCGGTCTGCATCGCGCCGAACAGGCAGACATAGAAGGGCAGCGAGGGTTCGAGCATGAAGGCGATCCGTTCGCCGGGTTGAACGCCCTCTGCATCGAGCCAATGGGCGAAGCGTGCGGCACCTGCCGAAATTGTATCGAAGCTGAGAATTTCATCGCGGCCATCGGCGTGGGCGATGCGGACGGCGGCGCGGCCGCTGCCATCGGCGTGGCGGGTGATGCATTCATGCGCGATGTTGAGATGATCGCGGTCGCCGTCGAACAGACCCCAGGGCGCGTGGGACGTCGCATGCGCCTGCGCATCGGCATAGCTACTATAGTCGGTGAGTTTGGCCATCCGTCCCGTCCATTCACTCTGTCGAATGGCGGAAGAGCCGCCTTCGTCATGATGACCCCTGCATGTCATGGCGACTCATTCATTGTAAATCGCGAACAATGTTCTATATATTGAACACTCTGCTCCATCGCCGGAGCGATGGAGGCCTGTTGCATGAGTGACCTGATCCGCGCGCGTTCCCCCTCCCCCGTCCGCAAGGTCGCGGCGGCGGTGAAGGACAGTAAGGCTCCTGCCATAACCCGCGCGGCGGCGATCCTGCGGTTATTGGGACGGAGCGACCGGCCTTTGGGCGTTCAGGCGATCGCCAAGGAATTGGGGCTGGTGCCGTCCACCTGCCTCTATGTCCTGCGCGCGCTGGCGGAGGAGGAGCTGGTGTCGTTCGACGCAGACACCAAACGCTATGCGCTGGAGGCGGGCGTGCTGACGCTGGCGCGGCATTGGTTGCGGCGCGATCCGTTCAACGATCTGGCGCAACCGCTGCTCGACCGGCTGGCGCAGCGTTTTGGCCTGACCATGTTGGGGGTGCAAGCGGTGGGCCTCGATCATATGATCGTCGTCGCCATGGCGCAATCGGGCAGCGGGTTTCAGCTCAGCACCCAAGTCGGCAGTCGCTTCCCTGCGCTGATCAGCGCGACCGGGCGCTGCATCGCGGCATTCGGCGATTATCCTGAGGCGGTGTTGAAGGCGCGGTTCGACCAGTTGCGATGGGACGATCCGCCAGCGTTCGACGATTGGATGGCGCAGTTGCGCCAGACCCGCGCGCAGGGTTTTGCGGTGGATGAGGGGCAATATATCGCGGGCGTGACGGTCGTATCCGCGCCGGTGTGGAAGGGTGCGGGGCGGCCGGTTCATGCGCTGGTGGCGATCGGCATTGGGGCGGCGCTGGGGCGCGACTTGGGAGCGTTGCAGGAAGCGCTGGTGGAGGCGGCGGGGGCTTTGTCGGGGCAATTGGGTGGGGCGTAATATATATCCGTTCGTTTCGAGCGAAGTCGAGAAACGGAGCGCGCAGGTTTCTCGACTTCGCTCGAAACGAACGGAGGTTTATGCAGTCAGCCTTAGGGCCAGGACGCTGCCTTCGGCGTCGCCCGATAGGTAGAGCGTGCCGTCCGGTCCTGCGGTCAGGCCGCAGAAATTGATCATCGGTCCGGCCATGTCGCCGATGGGGCCGAGATAATGCGGCGTGATGCCGATCGGGGCACCGACCGGGAGGTTGGTGGCCAATATGTTCCGATCGCCGCCGGACAGGTCGCAGCCGACCAGTGATTTGGTGCCGGTATCCACCACGAACAGGCGGTCGCCGATGATGGCGATGCCTTCGGGTTTTTCCAGCCCGTCGAGGACCGTTTCGATCCGTCCGCCGACCAGCTTGACCACTTTCCCCGTTTGCGAGGCATAGAGGGTGCCGTTGGCGTCGATGGCGACGCCCATCGGCTTGTGGAGGCCTTCGGCCAGCGTTTCGACCGAACCATTGCTGGCCGATAATAGGCGTCCGCTGCCCTGTTCGGCGAAGACGACTGCGCCGTCCGGGGCGAGCGCGACGCCCATGAGGCGGTCATGGCCGTGGGAGAGGAAGTCGCTGGCCCCCTCGCCCGGCCGATAGCGTGCGACGCTGCCGGTGCCGGTGGTGATGATCCATTCGCCCGGTTGCGCGCCGGGTGCTACGCCGCGCATATAGCCGGGGCAGCCGGGGTAAAAGATCATGCCCGCTAGTTGCGGCGCACCGCCGGGGCGGAGCGTGTAGCCAAACGTGCCGTCCGCGACGAACAATTCGCCGTCCGCACCCAGGGCGAGGCCGAGCGGCCATTGCAGCGCGCGGGGGACGACCGGGCGGATATGGCCATCGCCCAGCAATTCGGTGATTTCGCCGGGGATGCTGGAGACGAAGATGCGGTCGCCGATGAAGCTGACATTGTCGAGGCCGGGACCAAGATCGGCAAGGATTTCGCGCTTGCCGCTGACCGGGTCGATGCGCAGCACCTGGCCGCTGGCGACCTGGGTGGTGACGATGCGCCCCTTGCTGTCGAACTTGACCGAGTCCGGCACGCCAAGGTCGCCTGCGACGACGTCATGCGCGCCGGTTTCCAGGTCCACGCGCCAGATTTCATTGGCGCCCATGACGGGTACATAGAGTTTGCCGTCCGGGCCGACCTGAAAGGCGTTGGCCATGGGGATATTGTCGAGGATCAGGCGGGGCGCGCCGCCGTCCCGGTCCAGTTCCATGATCCGCGCGCCCATGCGGCATTCGCCCGCGATCAGGCGGCCCTGATGCCAGGTGATCGGGTTGGCGACGGGCATGTCGCCATAGAGGACGCGCGCATCCCCGCCGGGCGTCAGCATCGACACGCGACCTTCGGTGATTTCGGTGAGGTAGAGATTGCCAGCCTCATCGAACGCCAGGTCGTCGGGTGCGACGATCGCGCCGCCCATCGGGCTGATGGTCGAGATGGCGCCTGTATCGACGTCGATCGCGCTGACCTGGCTGCCGCCGACCTGGGCGACATAGAGGTGGCCATCCGGGCCGGTGGCAAGGCCGTTCGCGCCGTAGAGGCGGCTGGGGGGCGTGAGGCGTTCGAGGCTCCACCCTTCCGCCGCGGTCATGCCGCTTGGCGCGATGCGGCTATCCATATCAGGCGTAGCCGAGCATGGATTTGACTTCGAGATATTCGTGGAAGCCATACTCGCCCCATTCGCGCCCATTGCCGCTGCGCTTGTAACCGCCGAAGGGGGCGTGGAAATCGAAGCCGCCATTCATGCTGACCCAGCCGGTGCGCAGGCGGCGGGCGACGGCGTGGACCTGGGCGGTGTCCAGTCCGTTGACGTACCCCGCGAGGCCGAAGGGGCTGTCATTGGCGATGGCGACGGCATGGTCGATGTCGTCATAGGGGATGATGACCAGCACCGGGCCGAAAATCTCTTCGCGGGCGATGACCATGTCGTTGGTGCCAAGGAAGACGGTGGGGCGGACGAACCAGCCTTTGTCGATGCCGTCGGGACGACCGGGGCCGCCTGCGACGAGGGTCGCGCCCTCCTCGACGCCTTTGGCGATATAGTCCTGAATGATGTTATACTGCGCCTTGGACACGACCGGACCCATGGCGACGTCGCCTGCCGGGTCGCCAACGGTGACGGCTTGTGCGGCCGACTTGGCGGCTACAAGCGCTTCGTCTAGGCGGGATGCGGGGACAAGCAGGCGCGATCCGGCGCTGCAGGTCTGGCCGCTATTGCCCATCATGCCCGCGGTTGCGCCGGTGACATTGTCCGCCAGCGCTGCGTCGTCCAGCACGATGAAGGCGCTCTTGCCGCCCAGTTCCAGGCCGACGCGCTTGACCGTGGTGGCGGCGTCCTTCTGGATCTGCACGCCGACGGGTTCGGAGCCGGTGAAGCTGATCATATCGACATCTTCGTGGGTCGAGAGCGCGGTGCCGATGACGCTGCCCTGCCCCTGGATCATGTTGAACACGCCCGCAGGCACGCCCGCCGCGTCGATGATTTCGGCGAGGATCTGCGCGGAGAAGGGCGCGAGCTGCGGCGGTTTGAGGATCATGGTGCAGCCGGTGGCGAGCGCGGGAAAGACCTTGACGCAAGTCTGGTTCATCGGCCAGTTCCATGGCGTGATGAGGGCGCAGACGCCGATGGGTTCGCGGCGGATCAGGGTGGGCCCGCGCAATTCCTCGAACGCGAAATTCTCCAGCAATTCGATCGCGGTCTGGAGATGACCTGCGCCGAGGCCGACATGGAAGCCGTTGGCAAGGACGGATGGTGCGCCCATCTCCTCGCGGATCGCCTCACCCAGGTCGGCCATGCGGCGTTGATATTCGGACTGGATGGCCTTGAGCAGATCGAGCCGCTGTTCGCGCGTGGTTTCCGACCAGGCGGGGAAAGCGCGGCGCGCGGCGGCGACGGCTTTGTCCACGTCCGCAGCGGAGCCAAGCGCGATATGGCCTGCGACAGCTTCGGTTGCGGGGTTGATGACTTCGGCCGTCTTGGGCGCGACCGGGTCTACCCACTGGCCGTCAATGTAGAAGTGCAGATGGTGGCGCATGATTGTTGTCCTCTCCTTCGTTAAATCCTCCCCCATTGGGGGAGGGGGACCACTCCGAAGGAGTGGTGGAGGGGTGTCGCCCTATCGATGGCGTGACACCCCTCCGTCTGGCCTGCGGCCAGCCACCTCCCCTCACAGGGGAGGAATTTCTCCGGCTTACTGCGTGCCTTCCGCGTACCAGGTGCGGAATTCGGCATATTTGGGCATTTCTTCCGAATTGGCCTTGGGGTCGATGACGACATGAACAACGCCGACCTTGCCGCTGGCATAGGCGCGTTCGATCGCTGGTTTGATGTCCTCGGCGCGGGTCACATATTCGCCGTGGCAGCCAAAGCCTTCGCCGATCTTGTCGAAACGGACGTCCTTGCTCCAATGGGTGCCGGTTTCTTCGGTGCCCTGACCGAAGGTGCGCTTGTAGACGCCCACTTCCAGACCCCAGGCATTGTCGACGCCGACGACGCAGACCAGCGGCAGCTTGCAGCGCGCCGCGACTTCCAGTTCGCCGATATGGAAGAGGAAGCTGCTGTCCGAGGTCAGCAGCATGGCCGGGCGCGAAATGCCGGTTGCCGCCTGGTCCGCCAGCATTGCGCCGGTGGCGTAGGGGATGCCCGTGCCGATATGCCCGAAATTCTGGTTCCAGATCACGTCATGCGGTTTGCACTGCGAATAGGTCCATTGGAAGATGACGCCCGCGCCGCCATCGCGGATCATGATGCCGTCCTTGGGGAAGGCCTGTGTCGCTTCGACCGCGAGGCGCGCGGGATGGATGGCGAGATCGCCGGTACCATCGCTCTTGGTCAGCGATTCCGCCGCCAGTTCGTCCAGTTCCGCCTGGCCGTCGCGCATGAAGGCTTCCAGCATCGGGGCCGGCACGCGCGGTGTGTCCTTGAGCGCGGCGACAAGCTGCGGGACGACGCCGCGCAGATCGCCGACCAAGGGCACGTCGATCGGGCGGTTGACGCCGATGGCCGAGGCATCCTGTTCGACATAGATCCATTTGCGGATCGCTTCATTCTTCTGCCAGTAGCGCCATTTGCCGAAATGAACCGGCTCGCCGAGTTCAGTGCCAAGCGCCAGCACGAGGTCGGACTCGGTGACGGCCTCGATCGAGGCCTTGGAGAAGACATATTGGAAGGTGCGGTCTTCGAGACCCTTGATATAGCTGGTGCCGCCCGACGTCTGGATGACGGGGCAGTTCATCAGATCGGCCAGTTGCTTGACCGCTGCGCCGGTACGTGACGTGTGGACGCCATGGCCAACCAGCAGGATCGGGTTCTTGGCTTCGCGGATCAGTTTGGCGGCTTCGTGGACCCGGTCGATGTCCGCGCCTTGATTGACCAGGCGATAGCGTTCCGGCACCAGCGGTGCGGGCAGGTCCAGCTCTTCCAGAATGATGTGGCTGGGATATTCGATATAGACGGGGCCAGGGGTGCCGCCCATCGCCTTGCGGATGCCTTCGCGGATCACTTCGTCGGTCTGATCGGCATATTCGATCGATGCCGCATATTTCACCGAATTTTCGAACAGCGGCATTTGCTTGACGAACTGGATGCGGCCGCGGCGGACGCGCTGTTCAGTGACGCGGGCGCGCTGACCCGACAGGAAGATGACGGGCGAATGTTCGACCAGCGCGCATTGGATGGCGGGCGCCATATTGGCGATGCCCGGCCCCAACGTGCCGACAGCGACAGCCGGCTTGCCGGTGATGCGCGAGGCGGCTTCGGCCATGAAGCCGGCAGCGGCTTCATGATGAGGCGCAACCACGGTCCAGCCGCGCCGTTCGGCCTCCAGGAACATATGGACGAAGTTCGGATCGGGGATGCCGAACAGGGTGTTGATGCCTTCGGCCTCGAACAGGTCGAGGACACGCTTATAGACTGGCGTGCCTGGCTTGCCCGATGCGGTTGCAGCGGTAGTAGGCTTGGGATCGTCGTAGCTCATTTCAATAGCCTCGGTGCGCCCGTACCCATGTACGCGGCGAGGTTGCGGTGGAAATTGGTGATCTTGCGTTCCTGGTGCGGATTGGGCAGCGGCCCGCGAAAGCCGCGCGACTTCATCCCCTTCTGCACCCATTTCATGTTCGAGAAGTCTTGGGCGAGGATCGCGCCCCATCCTTCCGCCGTCGGTTCGGCATGTTCCCATTCAGTCGCCGGTTCCTCGCCTTCGGGGAATCGTTCGATCGCGTAGGATTCGAAGATGCACATGTTGGGATCGTCGCCGAAGGGCCGCGCGCGATAGCAGAGCGCGAAGGTGATCCCCTGCAACACCGACATGTTGGGAAAGACGTGCCAGGCGAGGCCGGCCTCGGCCATCACTTCTGGCGGAATGTCGGGCCAGAAGACGCCGCGGGCGGCGTCGTCCGCCCGCGCCGATTTCAGCCAATGGGCGATGACATCGGCGGCCGCCGTGCCTTCAGGCAATTCATCGACCAAGCGGCTGGCGGCATTGACCAGCGTTTGCGTGGACGCGGCATAGTTGAGCGTCTCGTAATTTTCGCGGATCAGCTCATAGGTCGAGCGGCGCGGATCGTCGCCCTTCCCTGCCCGCGTGACGCTGCTGCTCTGGCTCATGGCGAAGGCGGGGTCGCGCTGGTCGAAACCGCTTACCCCGTGCAAACCATAAGCCGCGCTATAGGCATAATAGTCGCCATAGGCGAGCAACTGGCTATGCGTGCCCGCGACATGATAGGGTTCCATGAAGGCTTCGAGCGCGGTCTTCCAGTTGGAGGGATAGACCACCCATTTGCGCCATTTGTAGCGCATCTTGTCCATCTCGAAATAGGATAGGATGCGTCCGGCGTCGCCCAGAAACTCGTTCACGGGTTCGGCGTCTAGATCCATGTGAATCCAGATCCATCCGCCCCACAGGTCGACCTTCACTTCGGAAAGGTGCGTGCAATCGGGCGTTAGGGCACCCTGCCAGTCCTGCGGATCGAGGATATAGCTGTTATTGCCTTCGATATCGAAGGTCCAGCCATGGAAACCGCAGATGAAATTGCGGCGCTTGTTGCCCTTTGCCGAATGCGCGCCTTCGGGCACATCCACCAACTGCCGCCCGCGATGCGGACAGACATTATGATAGGCCTTGAGCCGATCGGGCGCGACGCGGATGACGATGATGCTGTCGTCGCAAATATCATAGGTCAGCCAGTCGCCGACGTCCGGCAATTCCTCGACCCGTGCGGCGACCTGCCACACTTTGGGCCAGAGCTTTTCCTTTTCGGCGAGCGCATAGTCGCGCGACAGGAAGGCCTCGACCGGATAGGTGAGCGGCTTGGCCAGATCATCGACGGAGATGGTGGTCGGGCTGTTCATGCCATGCTCCCGCAGCCTGTTCCCTGCCGTTCGATTATCGCGAACGACGGGGCAATCCCAAACGAACGCCGGTGGACGGACGACATCATCCCCCCGGCGATCATGACCGCAATTCCATGCCCGCAAGGTCACCGCGCGCGCGCCAGTCCTGCAACAATGTCTGGAACGCGCCCCAGCCGGGACCGTAACTGCGGAACAGCGCCCAAGGCGCCTTTACCTGGCCTTCGTTGGTGAAATAGCTGGGCGTGCATTCGATCTGGAAGGCGGAGGTGTCATATTCCACGTCGTGGAAATGCTGGACATAGGCATCCTGCGCGTCCGCATTGGTTTCGACCGACGCTGCGCCCTTTTCCATCGTCGCATGGATGATATGGGCGATATGTTCCGCCTGCCGCCCGAATTGTTCGGTGACGCTGGCGTTGAGGCCGCCCTGAATATAGCCGATGAAGAATTGGTTGGGGAAACCATGGGTCATGGTGCCGTGCAGCGTCTTTGGCCCGTTCGCCCAATGATCGTAGATGGACAGGCCATTGCGCCCCTCCACCACGTCGATGCCCCAGCGGCGCTTGAGGTCGCTGGTGACTTCAAAGCCGCTGGCGAAGATCATGCAGTCGACGGCATAGGTGACGCCGTTCGAGACAAAGCCCGTCTCCGTCATCCGCTCCAGCCCCTTGGCATCCGACACGTCGACCAGCTTGACGTTGGGCTGGTTGAAGGCGGCGTAGAAGTCGTTGCTGGAGAGCGGGCGCTTGCACAGGAAGCGATACCAGGGCTTGAGCGAGGCGGCGGTCGCCTCGTCCTTGACCATCTCATCGACGCGGGCGCGCAGCCGCTCCATGACGCGATAGTCCACCACTTCGCGACGGGCCATGAACTCTTCGGGCGACAGCTCCGGCCAGCCTTCGGCTTCCAGTTCGGCGTGGAGGTTGCGCGCGATTTCGGTCCAGATGTCGCAGATCAGATCCTGCTCGCCGGGCAGGAAAAATTCCATCGCGGCGCGGTGGAAATTGGCCTGGCGTTCGGCCTGCCAGCCCGGTTGCAGCGATTCCGCCCAGTCGGGATCGGTCGGGGGATTGGGCCGTTCGTCCACGGTCGATGGCGTCCGCTGAATGACGTAGAGCTGCTTGGCGTAGCGGGCGAGATGCGGGACGGCCTGGATCGCGGTGGCCCCGGTGCCCAGGATCGCGACACGCTTGTCGGCAAGCTCGTCCAGCACGGGATTTTCGTAGCTGCCGCCGGTGTAGCCATAGTCCCAGCGGGCGGTGTGGAAGATCTTGCCCTGATAGCGGTCTATCCCCTCGATCCCCGGCAGCTTGGGCATATTAAGGACGCCGCAGCCCATGATGACGAAGCGGGCGCGGAAATGATCGCCGCGGCTGGTTTCGACATGCCAGCGCTGGAGTGTATCGTCCCATTTCAGCGCGGTGACGAGCGTATGGAACAGGGCGCGATCGTGGAAGCCGAAACGCTGGGCGATCTGTTTGATATAGGCCTGAATTTCCGCGCCGTCGGCAAATTTCTTGGACGGCATGAAACCGGTTTCTTCGAGCAGCGGCAGGTAGCAATAAGCGTCATTGTCGCATTGGATGCCGGGATAACGGTTCCAATACCAGACGCCGCCAAAGTCGCCGGCATGGTCGATATTGCGGAAATCGGTGACGCCTTGCTTGGTCAGATGATAGCCAGCCAACACACCGGCAAAGCCTCCGCCCAGCACCAGCACGTCGAGATCCTCGACCAGCGGGTCGCGCGGGGTGACGGCCATGTGCGGATCGACATCATAGCTGTGGGTGGTGTCGTCAGTGGTCGGCTGATACTGCCCCTGCCCGTCACCGCGCAGGCGCTTGTCGCGCTCCTCGCGATATTTTGCGCGCAGCGTCGGGATATCGAATGTATCGGGCGCTGGCGTCCGGGTGGGAGTGCAGCTCATATCCGCTCCATGGCAGCTTGTTGTTTCCGGCAACTAATCAACAACACTGTTCATTTGCAATGCGGCCTGCGCGGTTAGCGCGGGAGCGATGTTTCGCTGTGCCCTCTGTTTAGGGCTTGGCCGCGCGGGCTAGGTTGAGCGCGTAAAAAGCGGGATGAGGATGTCGGACATGGCGCAGCAATTGATGGATTTCACGGGCCGGACGATCATCGTCACCGGCGCGGCGGGCGGCGGCATCGGCACCGCGACGACGAAGATGCTGGCGCAGGCGGGCGCGACGGTGATTGCCGCTGGACGCACCCAGGCCAAGTTCGATGCGCATATCGCGCCGCTGATTGCGCAAGGGTTGGCGATCGTGCCGGTGATCGCCGATGTCGGGACGGACGAGGGCGTGGCGAAGGTGATGGAGGCGGCGGTGGCGGCACCCGGCACGCTTCATGGGCTGGCCAATGTGGCAGGCGGGGCCGCGCCGCAGACCTGGATGCGGGCCGAGCGGGTGACGCGGGCGGACTGGCGCGCGTTGTTCGAGCAGAATCTGGAGACGATGTTCTTCATGAGCCAGGCGGTGGCGCGGGAAGTGCGGGCACGGGGCAATCCGGGCGCGATCGTGGGGGTTTCGTCGATCAGCGGGATGAACAGCGCGCCCTATCACATCGCCTATGGCACGGCAAAAGCGGCGATCGTCGCGGCGACACGCACGCTGGCGACCGAACTGGCGCTCGACAATATCCGCGTCAATACCGTCGCGCCGGGCATGACGATCACGCCGGGATCGGGCGCGTATATCGATGAGGATGTGGCGCGGGACCAGGCGGCGATCGCCATGGGACGGCGTGCCCAGCCGGAGGAACAGGCGGGAGCCATCGCCTTCTTATTGTCCGACCTGTCGAGCTATATCACTGGGCAGACGATATTGGTGGATGGCGGGCTGAACCTCAAATGGACGCATTTGGGCGCGGACAATACGTCGCTGTTCCTGAAGAATGAGGATTTCCGTGCAGCGATAAAGGCGTAACAATGGCTGGCATGAGCGCGATTGAAAGACAGACCCTGCGGGGCGCGGACGTTGACCTGGCCGCCGACGTCACCGGGCCGGTGGATGGCCAGCCCATCCTGTTCCTGCATGGCAGCGGGCAGACGCGGCAAAGCTGGGGCAAGGCGCTGGGTGAGGCGGCACGCCACGGGTTTCACGCGCTATCCATGGATTTGCGCGGGCATGGCGACAGCGGATGGTCGCCCGATGGTCGCTATGATCTGACGGTGTTTGCCGATGATTTGCGCGCGGTGCTGGCGCAATTGGACCGACCCCCGGTGGTGGTGGGCGCGTCGCTAGGCGGGATCGTCGGCATGATCGTCGCCGCCGCCGACCCTGCTGCGATTCGCGCGCTGGTGCTAGTCGACATCACCGCGACGGTGGACATGGAGGGGGCGAATGAGGTGATCGCCTTCATGAACGCCGGGTCGGACGGCTTTGCCTCGATCGAGGAAGCGGCAGCGGCGGTATCGGCCTATCTGCCCCACCGCGATAAGCCGCAGAGCAGCCAGGGGCTGGCGAAGAATTTGCGGCAGCGGGGCGCGCGCTGGTACTGGCATTGGGATCCCGCCTTCATGACGATGGGTGTGGATGCCAGGCAGCAGGCGGAAGGACCGACCGTGCTGGAGACGGCGGCGCGGGCGCTGACCATCCCCACCTTGCTGATCCGGGGCGGGCGCAGCCGGATCGTGACCGAGGAAGGGGCGCGCGCTTTCCTGGAGATGGTGCCGCATGCCGACTATGTCCATATCGACGGCGCGCATCATATGGTGGCGGGCGACGCCAATGATGCGTTCAACGATGCGGTGTTCCGCTTTGCGGATCGGCAGGTGGAAGGATCAGCGCAGGCCGGCGGGTGACGCACACAAAAAAGGCGACGCCGGAGCGTCGCCCTTATCTGGTGCGTACTGACACTTGTTAACTGCCAGACCGCGATCTCAGAGACTTTAAGGTCGCACAGGCACCGACCGTCGTCAATAGTGACAATGATCGACAGACCCATTTCGGCGCGGAATTTGCCTTGACCTTAATCAAGTAACTTGGCCCATTGGATTTTCTCTTCTGGGGGTGGATGGTCATGACAGGCAAAAAGCATATATATTGGCGCTTGGGCGCTGACCTGGGGGCCAATTCGCTGGGTTGGGCGGCGATCGAACTCGATGCGCGCGGATTGCCTAGAGCTATCCTCGCGGCCGGTTCGCGTATTTTCAGTGATGGGCGCGATCCCAAGTCCGGGGCCTCGTTGGCCGTGGATCGGCGCGATGCGCGGGCGATGCGGCGGCGGCGGGATCGCTTTCAGCAGCGGCAGCGGGCGTTGCTCAAATATCTCGTGGCAGACGGACTGTTCCCCGAAGATGAAGGTGAACGCAAGGCGCTGGCGGCGCTCGATCCCTATGCGTTGCGGGCGCGGGCGCTGGATGAGGTGCTTTCGCTGCATGAATTGGGCCGGGCGCTGTTTCATCTCAATCAGCGGCGGGGATTCAAGTCTAATCGCAAGGCCGATCGGAAGGCGGATGACGATCCTGGCAAGATCGCGGACGGCATAGAAAATTTGAAGAGCAAAATCCGCGAGGCGGAAGCGGAAGCTGGCGCGGAGCCTGAAAGCTGGACTTTTGGCAAATGGCTACATGATCGGCGTGTTCATGCGCCCGATCAGAACAATATTCCGCGCGTTCGCACTCGCCTTGGTCCTCAAGGAGAAGATGCGAAAGATGGCTATGATTTTTATCCCAGCCGCTTTTTGCTGGAACAAGAGTTTACCGCAATCTGGGAGACGCAAGCGCAGCATCATCCCGATGTGCTGACTCACGACGTGTATAAGCGCCTGTTCGAGATCGTCTTTCACCAGCGCCCCTTGAAAGCACCGCAGATCGGCATGTGTACGCTGATCGCGGGTGACCGGCGGCTGCCCAAGGCGCATCCCTTGTTTCAGCGTCGCCGCTTGCTGGAAGAACTTAATGCGCAGATGATCGTGCGGCCCGGCGAAGTCGCGCAGCGGTTGACGCGCGAAGAGCGCGACAAGCTGTTCCTCAAGCTCAAGGATCGCAACAAGGTCAGTTTCGAAAGCCTGCGCAAGGCCCTGAAGTTGGACCCCGACGCGCGTTTCAACAAGGAGAGCGAGAACCGCACCGAGCTGAAAGGCGATGAAGTCGCAGCGGTGATGGGGAGCAAGACGCGCTTCGGTAATCGCTGGGTGCATTTGTCGATCGAAGAGCAATGGGCGGTGATCGAACGGCTGGGCGATGTCGAGAGCGATGCGCAGGATGACGCTTTTCGCTCTTGGCTGGCCGAGCGTTACGAGTTGACGCCGGAGAAGACGCGGGCCGTCACCAATGCGCCGTTGCCGCAGGGCTATGGTCGGTTCGGCGAGACGGCGACACGCAGGCTGATCGACGCGCTGCGCGACGGCGAGAAGGATAGCCGGGTGCTGGTGTATAGCGAGGCGGTCACGGCGGCGGGCCTGGGCCATCATAGCGACCGGCGGACGGGCGAAGTCTTTGAGGATAAGGATGGGCGGCCGCAATTGCCCTATTATGGCGTGGCGCTGGAGCGGCACATCATGCCGGGGACGGGAGATCCATCCGATTCGGATGAAATGCGGGTTGGTCGCCTGACCAATCCTACCGTCCATATCGGTCTCAATCAGTTGCGGCGGATCGTCAACCGGCTGATCCGCGCCTATGGCCCGCCCGCCGAAATCGCGATCGAACTGGCGCGTGAGTTGAAGCTGACGGATGACGACAAGAAGCGGATCAATAAGGAGAATAACAGCAATCGGCTGGACGCGGAGAAAAGGTCAGAAAAGCTGCTGGCGATCGGCAAGCCTGATACCGGTGCGAACCGGGCCTTGCTAAAATTATGGGAAGAACTGAACCCCGCCAATGTACTGGACCGGCGGTGCATCTATAGCGGCGTGCAGATTTCCATCGACATGCTGTTTTCCGCTGCGGTCGAGGTCGATCATATCTTGCCCTTCACCGCGACGTTGGACGACAGCAATGGCAACAAGATCGTCTGCACCCGCGAGGCCAATCGGGAGAAGCGCAAACGGTCCCCCTATGAAGCATGGGGCCATAGCGCCCGCTGGGAAGAGATTGCCGCGCGCGCCGCGCAATTGCCGCGCAACAAGCGCTGGCGGTTCGAGCCGGACGCGATGGAGAAGTTCAAGGATGACGGCGGTTTTCTGGCGCGCCATCTGGTCGATACCCAATATCTCGCCCGGCTGTCGCGCGAATATCTGGCGACGCTCTATCCCGACAAGGGTGAAGGGACCGGCCATATCTGGGTTTCGCCCGGCCGCCTGACCGAGATGGTGCGGCGCAAGCTCGGCCTCAACGACCTGTTGCCCGACCATAATTTCGGCGGCGGGGCGGATCAGGCGAAGAACCGGCTGGATCATCGCCATCATGCGATCGACGCGGTGGTGGTGGCGATCGTCGATCGAGGGATGCTGAACAGCATAGCGCGCGCATCCGGCGAAGAAGGCGCAGAGGGGCGCGAGCGGATCAAGATTGATCCGCCGTGGACGGGATTTCGCGACGATCTGCGCACGGCAGTCAATGCCATTACCGTCAGCCATCGTACCGATCATGGCACAGCATCCAAGGCCGGACTGCCCAAGGGCAAGGACGCGACCGCCGGGCGGCTGCATAATGACACCGCCTATGGCTTTACCGGAGAAACCGATGCCAAGGGCAACAGCATCGTGGTGCGCCGCGTGCCCTTGTTGAGTTTCAAGAAGCTGGCCGATCTCGACCGTGTGCGCGACCCCGATCTGAAGGCCGCGCTTTACCAGCATCTCGACGGGCTGGAGGGCAAGGCGTTCGAGAAGGCGATCGGGGAATTCCGCCGCCGCGAATGGCACCCCTATGGCGGCATCCGCCGCGTGCGCGTGACCGAACCGCTGAGCGTCATTCCCATTCGTGACCGAAATGGACACATTTACAAAGGCTATAAAGGTGATTCCAACTACAGATATGATGTGTGGGAATTGCCCGGAGGCAAGTGGGTGACGAGTTGGAACGACATAGATGGGGTGGCGCTGTCGAGCGTCGTTTCCACTTTTGATGCACACCAGTCTGATGTCCAGCCACGACCGCATCCCGCAGCGCGCAAGGTTCTGAGCCTTCATCAAAATGATCTGGTGGCGATTGAGCGAGATGGAGAAGAACGAAAGCTCATGCGCGTCGTGAAATTCGGCCAGAATGGTCAAATCACATTGGCTGAGCCGCAACAGGCGGGCGATTTGAAACGTCGCGATGCCGCATCCAATGATGATGATCCGTTCAAATACTTCTCACCGACATGTGGCGGCTTGAAGAAGGCCAAGGCGCGTCAGGTGCGGATCGACGAGTTAGGCCGGGTGCTGGACCCCGGTTTTCCCGCGCGCTCGAAGCAGCGCAAGACGCGCAAGCCGAGCTGAGCGGGCGCGGCGACAGGCATGGACCGGATCGTCGATATCGCGACCGACGGCCGTCATTTGTCGGCCTATCGCGGTTTCCTGATCGTGTCGCAGGATCGGGAAGAAGTGGGCCGGATACCGCTGGACGATGTCGCCGCCGTCATCGTCCATGCCCATGGGATAAGCTGGTCCACCAATCTAATCGTTGCGCTGGCACAGCGGGGCGCGATCATGCTGCTATGCGGCAGCAATCATGCGCCCGTCGCCGTATGTCTGCCGCTTGACGGACACCACGCTCAGAACAGCCGCATCCGGGCGCAATGGGAGGCGGGCAAACCGCTGTCCAAGCAGCTTTGGCGGCGGATCATCATCGCCAAGATCCGGTGGCAGGCGGCGATTTTGGAGGCCAACGGCGTGTCGGCCTCCGCGTTCGACCTGCTGGCCAGGCGGGTCGGGTCGGGCGACCCGGACAATGTCGAGGCCCAGGCGGCGCGCCGCTATTGGCCGTTGCTGATGGGCGAGAGTTTTCGTCGCGATCGGGATGCCGAGGATATCAACGCCCTGCTCAACTATGGCTATACCGTGCTGCGATCGCTGTGTGCGCGCGCCGTGGTGGCATCGGGCCTGCATCCCTCGATCGGGGTGCATCATGCCAACCGGACCAATGCCTTTGCCCTGGCCGACGACCTGATCGAGCCTTTTCGGCCGCTGGTCGATGGACTGGCGGTACGCATGGCAGCGCGCGGCATCGATAGGGTGACGCCCGAAGCCAAGCGCGCCTTTGCCGGGCTGATCGCGCTCGACCTGCCTGGAGCGGACGGCACGACGACGGTGGCGGGTGCCGCCAACCGGGCCGCCCAAAGCCTGGCGCGGGCGTTTCAAAGCGGGCTGGCGACCGATATCATTCTTCCGGTCCCGCCTTCTGCCCTGGAACTGGCCGGTCTCGACGCGCTGCTCCCGTGAGCGCGAGCCAACTAAGCGGATATCGCCTGATGTGGATTTTCGTGATGTTCGACCTGCCCGTGGGCACCAAGGAGCAGGCCCGTGCCGCGACCAAATTTCGCGAGTTCCTGCTGGACGAAGGCTTTGAGAAAAGCCAGTTTTCCGTCTATGCTCGTTTCTGCAACGGCAAGGAGCAGTTTGAAACCTACATGCGGCGAGTCGAAGCGAAGCTCCCCGATAATGGCGATGTCCACATCCTCAGTTTCACGGACCGGCAATATGAGAATATCGTGCGATTTTCAGGGCAACGGCGCAGGCGGCAGCGGAAAAACTCCGATCAGCTGGCTTTATTTTAGCGATTCGGGTCGTTTTGAAGGCGGCCGATCCGTCGTTATCGCTTTGGTTTTCAATGCGATAACGACGGATCCATTATAACCGCTCAGAGATCGCGGTCCAGCGGCAACGCCACCTCCACTCTCTAAAACTGACCCTTTATTATAACCGCTCAGAGATCGCGGTCCAGCGGCAACCCCATCGGCGATGCCCAGCGCGGCCCGATCATTATAACCGCTCAGAGATCGCGGTCCAGCGGCAACATTGGCGGGACGGTCAGGTCATGCCTGTGCATTATAACCGCTCAGAGATCGCGGTCCAGCTGTGTCTATGGCTGCTTTGGTTGCATGGCCAATCCTGCCAGACCCGTGGCCGCGTCGGTCATGAATAGATAGGCGTCGGTGCCGGGTTGCCGATCCTTGTTGATCGACTTTGCCGGAACCGCGCCGCTTTTGTCCTGATGGGTGGCCAACCATTTTTGCGCGCGCTTTAAGGCGGTTGCAGTGGACGGATCGCCTGTTTCTCGTAGAATGACGGCGACCGATGCGGTGGCGTAGCCGTCGCTTTCCTGTGGCAAACTCGTTCCATCGATGCCCTGCCATGTCGATAGGCTCGGCAGGTTCCAGCCGCCATCCGGTCGCTGGTTTGCCATCAATTCCGCGAGGATTTTGGTACGTTGCTCTGGCACCAACACCCCATGAAGCTGGCTGTCCGCCCATAGGATGAGAGAGCGAGAATAGAGCGAGCCGCCGCCGATGCCGCCACGCAGATAGGCGCGGAGCGCTTCGACTTGTGGCCCAATGGCCGGGTTTGCGGCATAGCCGTCGGGCGCACGAGCAACAGCGAGTGCCGCCAGGGTCGCGCCCCAATATGTCGCGCTGGTCGATTCAAAGGGTTCGAGGCGGAAATTGAGCCAGGTGAAGCCACCCTTTTGATCCCCCGTCATCATCTGGACGCCCCACATGTTGGCGAAGGCCTGTCGCGTATCCGCGCCAAAATGCCCGCGTGCCTGATCGCGGGTGGCGAGGATCAGAGCGTTTAGGACCGCTTCGACGCCGCGGGATTCGGCAGATTTGGGCACGCCGCGCGTCTGATCAGGGTAGAAAGGCTCGACCGCGTCCCACAGATAAACGCGTTTTACCACATCATCGAACATGGCCATTTCATCGATACTTTGTCGATGTTCGCCAGATCGTGCGCGCAAAGCGGGCATCGCCAGAACATGCGGCAGCGAGGTATGACATGATACGCAGCGCGTGCCATGATCCCGTTCGGATTTGGGCCATTGCCGCCACCAGGTCAGGCGACTTTCAAGATAGCGGGCGGCCGCTGCATTATCCCAAGCAGGTGCCTGCGCAGGCGCGGCCTGTCCGCGCGACATCGCTGCCATCGCGAGAAGGGCGGCAGAGGAAAGAAGCAGCCAACGGGTCATGCAGTATCCTATCAAACATGCGAAAGGATAGGTGGAAGGCCTTCGCAGGCTATGGGTTGTATGACGTAGAAGTCCCTGCGGAATGGCGGTGCGCGGCAATCAGGGCGGTTTTGCGATCAGTCTTTTTCAAGAAGCGTTCGGCAAGCGACGGTGGATCGCGGCGCGCCATTCTGCCTGTCCAGTTCGTCCAGGGTCGCCAGCGCCATCGCCTTATAGGGCGGCAGGAGCGTCGGGCATTGTTCGCCCAGCACCGTGAGATGTTTGGCGATCGTTTCGTCGTCGCCGCGCAGCAGCGGGCCGGAGAGGCCTGCCATGCCGTGATCGAGACTGACGTCCAGCGCGGCGCGTACCAGGGGGGCGAGGAGTGCCGAGGATTCGGCGACACCGGCGGCGGCGAGTGCCTGGCAGGCACCGGCAATCAGCGTGACCAGATGGTTGGCACCGTGGCATAAAGCGGCGTGATAGAGCGCGCGCTGCGCCTCTTCGATGGGCACCATGATGCCGCCCAGCAAGGCCACGAGCTTGAGCGCTGCCGCGTTGGCTTGCTCGGTCGATCCAGTGACGGCGAAGCGGGCGCCGACCATATGTTTGACTTCGTTCGTCGGATTGCCGGTGAAGGTCATGGCGGGATGGATCGCCGCCGTTATCGACGTGGCGCTGCGCAGTGGGTCCAATATGGTCGCGCCGCTGCGCCCGCTGACGTGGAAGATGAAGCGTGGCCGGTCGGTGGGTTCAGCCTGTGCCAGAGCGACGACGATGTGTGCGAGGGCATCGTCCGCGACGGCGAGCATGATGAGATCGCAGTCGCGCGCGATCTGGGCCATATCTCCGGCTGCCTGTGCCCGTCCGATGACGGCGACAGCCTCGGTGCATTTTGTGGGGTTCCGGCCCCAGATCAGGAGCGGATCGTTGGATTGGGCGGCCAGCGCACAGCCGATGGCGGACGCCACCCGGCCTGTGCCGATGATGCCGATCCGGCGGTAGGGCGATGTGCTGACCATGATTGTCACCCTAACTCACGGAGGATGGCCCGTCATGACATGGATGACGGGCCAACGCCGTTTTTTAGCCGACCGCCCGGCTCATCAACCGGTCGAGTCGATCCGAAAAGGCGCGCGCGTCGGTGGGTTGTTCGCCATCGGCAATGCGGGCCTGGTCGAGCAGCAAATGGGCAAGGTCGGACTTGAGACCATCTGCATCGTCGCTCGACGCCAGTTTCTGGATCAGGGCATGGCGCGGATTAATCTCCAGCACGGGGAGCGCCGCCGTCGGGAGTTGGCCTGCGCTGGCGAGCAGCTTTTCCAATTGCCGGTCCATGCCGCTTTCGGGCGCGACCAGGCATACAGCGCTGGTCGTCAGCCGGTCGGAGGCGCGGACATCGGATACAGCATCAGCGAGGGTTGTCTTGGCGAAGGCGAGGAAGTCGGCGACGGCTTCATTTTCCGGCTCGGTCGGCTTGTCCACGCCTTCGACCAGCGGAATGAGGCCCAAGTCCGCGCCGCCCTGCGTCACCGACTTGAAGGGCTTGCCTTCATAATCGACGCCCATCGTGGTCCAGAAATTATCGACCTGATCGGGCAGCAGCAGCACTTCGATCCCGCGCGCGCGGAAGCCTTCGAGCTGCGGCGAGGTGGACAGCCGGTCAAGGTCGCTGCCGGTCGCATAATAGATGGCGGTCTGGTTCTCCTTGAGCTGCGCGACATAGTCTTTGAGCGAGCGCCATCCCTCCCCCGATGTCGTGCTTTTGAAGCGGGCGAGGCCAAGCAGCGCCTCACGCCGTTCGAAATCCTCGTACAGCCCTTCCTTGAGGACGGGGCCGAAATTCTCCCAGATGCGCTGATAGGCTTCCGCGTCATTATCGGCCAACTTCTGCAGGTCGCCGAGCAGACGGCCGGTCACGCCCTTCTGGATGGCGCCCAGCACCGGGCTGTCCTGAATCATCTCGCGCGACATGTTAAGCGGCAGGTCGGCGGAATCCACCAGCCCGCGCACGAAGCGCAGATAGCGGGGCAGGATCGGTGCTTCGTCGGTGATGAACACGCGACGGACGTAAAGTTTGATATGCCCCTTGCGATCCGGGTCGAACAGGTCGAACGGCTTGGTTTCGGGGATGAAGGTCAGGACCGAATATTCATAGCGGCCTTCGGCGCGATAATGGACCGTGTGCGCGGGCTTGTCATATTGGCCGGCGACGCTGCGATAGAAGTCGGCATAATCCTCTTCGCTGATTTCGGACTTGGGCTTGAGCCACAGTGCGGCGCCATCGGCGATGTCGACGCCATCGGCATCAGGCTTTTCGAACAGCATGATCGGGACCGGAACGTGGCCCGACTGTGCCTTGATGATGCGCTCGACAGTATAGCGTTCAGCATAGGATTTGGCGTCTTCCATCAGGTGCAGGACGACGCGGGTGCCGCGCGTGGGCGCGTCGGCCAAATCGACCGGGGCAATGGTGTAGGTGCCCTGCCCGTCCGAGGTCCAGCTGGCGGCCTCATCCGATCCGGCGCGGCGCGAAAAGACCTCGACCTGGGTGGCGACCATGAAGGCGGAATAGAAGCCGACGCCGAACTGGCCGATCAGTTGCGAACCTTCTTTGCCCGCTTCGGCTGCCAGGCGTTCCATGAACGCCTTCGTGCCCGACCGAGCGATCGTGCCCAGCGTCTCGCCCATTTCGGCCGCGGTCATGCCGATGCCATTATCTTCGATCGTCAGGCGGTTCTGGTCTGCGTCCAGCAGAACGCGGATGCGCGGCTGCGGGTCATCGCCCAGCAACGAGGGCGTGGCGATGCCTTCATAGCGCAGCTTCTCGCACGCATCGGCGGCATTGGAGATGAGTTCGCGCAAGAAGACGTCACGGTCGGAATAGACCGAATGCACCATCATGCGCAGCAGCCTCGAAACATCCGCTTCGAAAGCATGGGTTTCGGGCGCGGTAGCGGTTTCAGTCGTCATGGCAGGTTTACCCTTTGAATGCGTCAACGGCGCGGCAAATGGCGGCTCGTCGTGCATTTTGCAAGATCGATGCTTGGCCTTCCCTGACGCGAGACGGGGTAGTTTGCCCCTTACTCTATCGATTGCACTTCATCGGTATGGACGTCGAACCTGACCAGATTGGCGGGGCCGAAAGCGGTGGTCAGGGCGACGTCGGTGGCATCGCGTCCGCGCGCCATGAGGATGCGGCCGATGCGGGGGCGATTGTGACGGGCGTCATAGGTGTACCAGTTGCCGTCGATATAGACGTCGAACCAGGCGCTGAAATCCATCGGCGCATCGACCGGCGGGATGCCGATGTCCCCCAGATAGCCGGTACAGTAGCGCGCCGGGATATTCATGCAGCGGCACAAGGTGACAGCGAGATGGGCAAAGTCGCGACATACGCCGCGCCGCTCCTGATAGCCGTTCCAGGCGGTCTTGTCCGACCGGGCATAATGATAGCCGAACTCGATATGATTGTGGACGAAATCGACGATCGCATCGACCCGATCGCGGGCCGAGGCATAATGGGCGAAATTGCCCCAGGCGACATCCATCAGCCGATCGGTTTCGCAATAGCGGCTGCCAAGCAGGAAAGGCATCACCGCGTCGGGCAAATCCTCGACCGGAATTTGTGGGCCATCGGGCGCGCGGACGTCCGGCTCGCCATTATCCTCGATCACGAAATCGCAGGATAGGGTCACGCCGCCGGGCGGAATGGCGAAGCGGGTGGCGACATTGCCGAACCCGTCTTCGAACTGATAAAGCGGAATGTCGGGGCTGGCCATCAACCGTTGGGGCGTACGCAGATCCTGATGGCGCGAGGGATGCACGCTCAGCAGCGCGACCATCGCGGTCTTCGCATCGGTATTGAAGGCAATATCATATCCGCAGCGGATCAGCATGGACGGGTACTTTCCTTAAGCGCCGATATGTCGGCTGTTGATGGCACCATGGTTGGTCGAGGGAAACAGGCTAGGGTTCGCACGCAACACATCAACCGAAACTTCCATGTTCACGAAGCTGCCGGGCGGGCCAAACCAGGTGCCCGACAGGGGCAGAGCCTGATAGGGATCGCGCGCGACGGCGACGCGGATGAGGCCGCGATTGCCGATAATGCCGTTGGTAGGATCAAATTCGACCCAGCCTGAACCGGGCAGGAAGATGCGGACCCAGGCATGGGTGTTGCCGCCGCCCACCACATCTTCGGATCGCGAAGGATTATACACATAACCAGAAACGAACCGCGCGGCAAAACCCAGAGCGCGCACCGCCTCGATCATCAAGACGGCAAAGTCGCGGCAGGTGCCCTGGCGCAGCTTGAGCGTTTCTATGGGCGACTGGGTGCCCTTTTCATGGCGAGGGACGTAGGTGAATTCGCGCTGGATGCCCGTGGCGATCTCCGTCAGCAGCGCGATCGTGCTGGTATTGCCATGATTGCTGACAAAGCTGCGCGCCCAATTATCGACGATGCGTTCAGGATCATGATATTCCCGTTCGATCGACCGGAGCAGGTCGGGCATGTCTTCCGATGAATAGGTGAAAGGAAAGAGGCGCGCATAGGGTTCGACGTCCACCTGCTTCTGCGCAAGCGGGGCATGATCCAACGTGGCTTCGCTGGTGACGCCCAGTTGCGCGGCGCGCGCCTTGAATGTGGCAATGGCGACCGAATTGCCGAAAACGTCGTGCAGCCAGCGTAATTCGCTGGGCGCAGGATCGATGTCGAGGCGTGCGGACAGCAAGCGCTGGTCAAATGCCTCGCGAGGGCGCATCATGATGCGATGTTCACCCAGGGATACCGGTTGCTGATAGTGATAGATAGTGCTGTGTCGGATGGTGAGCAACGGCATAGGGTCATGTCCTGATGGCCGGGCGCACGGCAGAAAATCTCTTGGGTCCGGGCGATCCGTTGCCGTTCGGGCTGTTCAACGCAGAAGGCGGCTCCCCGTTCCTGCTGATCGGCGATCATGCGGGGGCGGCTATTCCAGGGGCGCTGGGGGATATGGGGTTGAGCGCGGCCGATCGGGCGCGCCACATCGCCATCGATATAGGGGTTTACGGGCTGGGCCATGCGTTGGCGCGGCGGCTGGATGCCCCTTTTCTGCATCAGAGCTATTCGCGTTTGGTTATCGATTGCAATCGTGACCCGGCGCACGCCGAGGCGATACCCGCTTTATCCGATGGCACCGTGATCGGCGGCAATGCCGACTTGGATGTAGTGGAGAAGGCAGAGCGAGTGAGAGCGATCCACCGACCCTATCATCAGGCGATGGCGGACCTGATCGCGGCCCGGACGGCCGCGGGACGCGAGACGATCCTGTTGTCGTTGCATAGTTTTACCCCGGTGCTGAACGGTGATGTCCGTCCCTGGGACATCGGCCTATTGCATTGGCAAGGGCGGACGGATTTCGCGCTGTCGATGCTCGACCATTTGCGGTCGATTGCCGGTGTCGTCGTCGGTGACAATGAGCCCTATGCGATGGATGCCACCGATTATACGGTGCCATTGCACGCCTTTCCCAACGGCTTGCGCCATGCGGAAATCGAGGTGCGGCAAGACCTGATCGCGGACGCCGAGGGTCAGACGCTATGGGCCGAGCATATTGCCCGCGCCGCTGAAGGGGCCAACGCTTAACGTTTCACGGGCCATGCCCGATCATGGAAAAAGATTCCAAGGGAACGTCCGCACGTACCGCGCATTAGCCTCCCCGACAGGAGGCCTCATGACTTATAGTGACCGTATGACCCTATTCGCGCGCATCGGCTTTGCGGCGCGCGGGCTCGTCTATATCCTGATGGGCTGGTTCGCACTGGACGTCGCGTCGACCGGCGGCGAGGTGAAGGATAATCAGGGTGCGCTAGGCAGCATGGTCGATGCGCCGCTGGGCCATGTGCTGCTGGCCATCTGCGCTCTGGGGTTTGCCGGTTACGCCATATGGCGACTGACCGAAGCGGCGATGGACCCGGAAAATTGCAGCCGGACGCTTAAGGGCAAATTCAAGCGAGTGGGCTATGCCATGAGCGGCATTTCCCATGTCATCCTGGCGGTCGCCGCCGCGCGCCTGGCCTTGCGTCAGACGTCGGCGCAGCAGGGCAGTCCGGGGGACGCGAGCGCTGAAAGCTGGTCCGCCTGGGTCTTGTCCCAGCCGGGCGGCGTCTTCCTCTTGGTGCTGGTCGGCCTGGTTCTCTTTGCGGTTGCCGCGACGCAGGCGGTCAAGGCCTATAAGGCGGAGTTTCATGAGCTGGATGGCGATATCCCCGCCCCCGATTATGTGCGCTGGATCGGACGATGCGGTTATGCCGCACGCGCATTGATATTCGCGCTGATCGGCTGGTTCATCATTTCGGCCGCGCTGAACCATGATCCCGATCAGGCGGGTGGGCTGGGCGAAGCGCTCAAGCAGTTGCGAGCGCAGGAGGAAGGCACCATCATTTTGAGCGTCGTCGCCTTTGGCTTGGGGTTGTTCGGGGTCTTCAGCCTGATCGAAGCACGCTATCGCCGGATGCGGGTCGCCAAGCCGGATTTCCTGCGATGAACCACCCGATTTTGGCTCATGCCCAGCCTTATGAACAGCCGTTCATGGACCAAAATCGCGATCAAATCGTTTCTGAAACAACCTGCTCTTTATGAGCGCAAAAGTTTGAGGACGATATGACGGACCTGGCCACCGATGACCGCAAGGTGACGATTTCAACCGGCATTGCAGACCTGGACAATATTTTGGGCGGCGGCCTCACCGCCAATCGCGCCTATCTGCTGGAAGGAACGCCCGGCAGTGGCAAGACGACGATCGCGCTGCAATTCTTGCTGGAAGGCGCGCGCCAGGGAGAGCGCGGCCTTTACATCACTTTGTCGGAAACGTCGGCGGAATTGAAGGAAGTCGCACGCAGCCATAATTGGGCGCTGGACGATATTGACCTGTTCGAACTGGTCAGCGGCGAAGGGCTGGACCCTGAAGCCGAGCAATCCATTTTGGAGCCGTCCGAAGTGGAATTGGGTGAGACGATCCAGGGCGTAATGGAGTGCGTCGATCGCATCCGGCCGGTTCGGGTGGTGTTCGATAGTCTGTCGGAAATGCGGTTGCTGGCGCAAAATTCGCTGCGTTATCGCCGCCAGATATTGGCGCTGAAACAATATTTCTCGCAGCGCCATTGCACGGTGCTGATGCTCGATGATCGTAGTTCCGATCCCAACGACCTGCAGTTGCACAGCATCGCCCATGGCGTCATCACGCTGGAACAGGCGGCGCAGGATTATGGCACCGAGCGCCGCCGCTTGCGCGTCGTGAAGATGCGCGGCGTGAAGTATCGTGGTGGCTATCATGACTTCGTGATCGAGACCGGCGGCGTGGCCGTCTTCCCCCGTCTGGTGGCGAATGAACATCATGGCGACTATGTCGCGCATCTCGTGTCCACCGGGCTGGAGCGCATGGACCAGATGTTGGGCGGCGGCATTTCGGTCGGCACAAATTTGCTGTTCAACGGACCTTCGGGCGTGGGCAAAACGACGACGGCGGTGCAGTTTGGCCTCAGTGCCATCGCGCGCGGCGAAAAGGCCGCCTATTTCCTGTTCGATGAGGGGCGGCCGACAATGATCACCCGTGCCCGCGCGATGGGCATGGATTTGCAGCCGCATCTCGACAGCGGCGCGCTGACCGTCACGCAGATCGACCCCGCGGAAATGTCGCCGGGCGAATTTGCCAGCTGGGTCCGCCGCGCTGTGGAAGAGGATGGCGTGCGCTTCGTGGTGATCGATAGCCTGAACGCCTTTTTGCAGGCCATGCCGGGCGAAAAATATCTGGTGCTGCAGATGCACGAGATGTTGAGTTATCTGAATCAGCAGGGCGTCATCACCGTTCTCATATTGGGGCAGCATGGTATCATCGGCGAGGTCCGGTCCGACGTTGACCTCAGCTATCTGTCCGACACGATCGTCCTCTTCCGTTATTTCGAGGCCAAGGGGGAAATGCTCAAGGCGGTATCGGTCGTGAAGAGCCGCACCACGCCGCACGAAGCGACCATCAGGGAATATCGCCTGGGCCGCAACGGCATTACCGTGGGCGAACCGCTCAAGGATTTCGATGGCGTTCTGACGGGCGTGCCGACCTATAGCGGCAAGACGCCCTTGCTCGCGGCAGAGCCGGCGGCGAGCGAGACATAAGGATGGAAGATCGCATCCTTGTTCTGGCGCTGAGGGGTAGAGACGCGGCAGTGATGGAAACGCTGTTGGCGAAGCAGGATTATGCCTGCACGACCTGCGCCGATGCCCGCGCCCTGAGCGACGAGCTGGTGAAGGGCGCGGCCACCGCCATCATTACCGAGGAGTCGCTCGCCGGGGCAGATCGCAGCGCGTTGGACGCCTGGGTCGCGCAACAGCCGCCATGGTCGGACTTTCCCTTCATCCTGCTCGCCACGCGGCGGGCCGGACATCGGCCGCGCGACGCGATGTTGGTGCTGGAGCGGCTAGGTAATGTCATCGTGCTGGAGCGGCCGATCCACAGCGAGACTTTGGGCAGCGCCGTGCGGTCGGCGATGCGGGTGCGGCGACGACAATATGAGGCGCGTGAGCGGCTGGCCGCGCTGCAACTGGCCGAAGAGCGGCTGACGCACCTCAACGCCAATCTCGAAACGCGTATTGCCGAACGCACGAGCGAATTGTCGCGTGCCAACAATATGTTGATGGAGGAAGTGGCCGAGCGCGAGCGCGCGCAGACGGCGTTGGTCCAGTCGCAGAAGATGGAAGCGGTGGGCCAGTTGACCGGTGGTATCGCGCATGATTTCAACAATCTGCTGACCGTCGTGTCCGGCAACCTCGAAATGATCGAGCGGCGGAGCGATGACGAGAGGATCTTGCGTCATGCCCGCTTCGCGGCGGAAGCGACCGATCGCGCGGCGAAGCTGACGCGCCAGCTTCTGGCCTTTTCGCGCACCCAGGAATTGGCGCTCGCGCCGCTCAGCCTCAATGCGCTGGTGGAGGGCATGGGCGACCTGCTGGCGCGGACGATCGGCCCGCGCATCGACCAGCGGCGCGTCCTGGCGGACAGCCAGCCCTGGGTGATGGCGGATGTGCATCAACTCGAACTGGCGGTGCTGAACCTGGCGATCAATGCGCGCGACGCGATGCCGGACGGTGGCATATTAACGATCGAAACGGATGCCGGGCGCTCTGCGCCGGAGGGCGTGAGGCCCGGACGCTATGGCGTGGTGCGGGTGCGCGACAATGGTGTGGGCATTCCCCGACCGATCCTGTCCAAAGTGTTCGACCCCTTTTACACGACCAAGCCGTTGGGCAAGGGTACCGGCCTTGGCCTGAGTCAGGTGTTCGGGATCGCCCGGCAGTCCGGCGGTATCGCGCAGATCGACAGTGTGGAGCATGAGGGCACCACCGTCAGCATATGGCTGCCGCTTGCCGCGCAACCAGTGGTCGAAACGGAGTTGGCTGCGGAAATATCGCCGTCGGACCGGGTCCGTGCCAAGCTCAACATTCTGATCGTGGACGATGACGAAGGCGTGCGCCGGTTCGTTGCTGAAGGACTTGAGAGTTTTGGCTATCATATCACACAGGCGGCGTCAGGCGCGGAGGCGGTGAGGCTGTTGGATGCCGCCCTTCCTGACGTGATGATCGTGGACTTCGCGATGCCGGGCATGACCGGGATCGAACTGGCCGAAGCAGCACGACGCCGGACCCCTGATCTGCCGATCATCATGGTCACGGGCTATGCCGAAGAAGGCGTGTCGGCCGACACGAGCCTGATCACCCATATAGTGCGCAAGCCCTTCAAGATCGATGCGCTTGTGGGCGTGCTGGACATGACGACGGGCATATTGGCCAGCGCGCCGGATTGAAGGTTTGGGTCGGGGGCGGCCGATTGCGCGCCCTCAGGCGACGCTGTCCAACGGTCGAGCCACAAGCAGCCCCTGCATCGCGGCGAGCAATTCATCGATACGGAACGGCTTGCGCAACATGACGGCATTGCCGCCCATGACGGAATCAATGGCGTCGGTATCGGCAAATCCGCTGGCGAACATGACGGGCAGCGACGGGCATTGCTGTGCGATCCGGGCGGCGAGTTCGGCGCCATTCATACCCGGCATGGCAAAGTCGATAATGGCGATGTCGAAGTCCTGCGCGTCGAGCTTGATCAGGGCGCTGGCACCATCAATCGCCTCGACCACATGATGGCCATGGCTTTCCAAGGCGCCCGCGACGATGGTCCGCACGCTGTCATCGTCATCCACGAGCAATATGCGCGCCGCGTCTCGCTCCGCAGCAGGCGCAAGCGCGGCAGCGGGCGACGCGGCGATGGGCTGCCACGTCGTGCAGGGGAGTAATACGCGAACGGTGGTACCTTCGCCCAAGATGCTTTCGAGGCGGACGGTCCCGCCCGCCTGTCGCGCGCTGCCATAGATTTGCGCGAGGCCAAGGCCCGTGCCCTTGCCCACCGCCTTGGTCGTGAAGAAGGGTTCCATAGCGCGGCGGCAGGTGACTTCGTCCATGCCCGTGCCGGTATCGCGCACGGCGATTTCGACATAGTCATTGTCGGCGATTTCGCTGTCGCCGCTGACGGTGCGGACATGGGTAGAGATGGCCAGCGTTCCGCTATTGGGCATGGCATCGCGGGCATTGATCGCCAGGTTCAGCACCATCATTTCCAGCTGGGTCGCGTCCGCCAGGACCGGCACGGGATTTGGGTTGAGCTGAAAATCGAGCCTGATCATCGGCCCCAGGGTGCGCGCGAGCAGGTCGTGCAATGGCCGGATCACATCGCAGACCAGGAGCGGTTGAAGCTGGATGCGTTGCGCACGGGCGAAGGCGAGCAGTTGCGCGGTCAGCTTGGCACCGCGTTCGGCGGCGTCGAGACCACCCTGGGCATAGCGACGCACGCGATCGAGGTCGTCGGGACGACGCAGGATCAGGTCATAGGCCCCGACGATCGCCGCCAGCACATTGTTGAAGTCATGCGCCATGCCGGACACGAGCTGGCCGATGGCTTCGAGTTTCTGGCTGTGCAGCAAGGCTTCCTGCGCATCGCGCAATTCCCGCGTACGCGCTTCGACCCGTCCTTCGAGCGTCGCATTGAGTTCGCGCAACTGTTCCTCGACCGCGGCGCGTTCGATGACCAGCCGGGTGCGTTCGGCGATCTCCTCCATGAAGGCGGTATCGTCCCGCTGCCAGGCGCGCGCGTGGCGATCATTCAGATAGACGATGGTTTGCAGGCGGCCGTCGCGGATGAAGGGAACGACGAGGATCGCGCGGGTATCGACCGATTTGGCGTCCGCGTGGAGCCGGGTGTCATTACTGAGGTCAGAGTGAAACAGATCGTCGATGACGACCGTCTGCCCTGCCTTGAGCGCGGTGACGATTTTTGGCCCGAAGGTCTTGGCGGGATAGCGACCCAGCAAGGGCGGCGCGGCCCCATCGGTCCAGCAGATATCATAATGGAAGATGTCTTCGACCGGGTCGAGTTGGCCATAGCCGGTACGGGCAACGCCGAAATGCGCGCCCATTAGCGCCGCGACCTCCTGCAAGGCTTCCTCGGTATTGCGGCCACGCAGCACGTCGGCAATCTTGAGGCGCAGCGCGATGCGCGCCTCCCGCCGGGTGATATTGCGGAACAGCCGTTCCAGCCCGGCAGCCCCCAATGCCAGCAGCAGGATCAGGACCGTCACCGCGCTGATCAACATGGCGAGATAGGTTTGTCCTAGGTTTCCGCCACCGCCGGTTATGGTCAGGCCCGTCTTTGCAGTGAAGATCGCCGCGCGCATGCCCGCATAATGCATGCCGGCAATCGCCACGCCCATGATGGCGGCCGCGACCAGCCGATGCGACAATTGATGATCGCGGGCGGCGAGCCACATGGCGGCTGTCGCAGCCCCGACGGCGATCAGAACGGACAGCAGCAGCCAGAATGGATCATAGCGGAGCGTTGCCGACATGTGCATGGCTGCCATGCCGAGATAATGCATGCCGAGCACGCCCGCGCTGATCAACAGCCCCGCCACCGCCAAGCGCAGCGGGGCCATGGCCGACCGGCTCAACATCCAGAATCCGGCCCAGGTGAAGGTCAAGGCCAGCGCCAGCGACAAGAGGGTGAGCGCAAGATCATAGCGCATCACCATGCCCGGCATGGTGAAGGCGAGCATCGCGACGAAATGCATCGACCAGATGCCGCCGCCCAGGGCAATGGCGGCGGCCGTCACCCACATATGCCGCATCCAACCGGTCGATGCCCGCATGCGCGTCGCAAGGCTGAGCGCCGTGAACGATGCGAACATGGCGATCAGGATCGACAGGATAACCAGAGACATGTCGTGGGTGCCGCGCATCATCATGGGAGTGCTAGTCTCACAGGCCGACAAACAGCGCAATAACATGGATTTTCATGGCGACCCAAAACGTCCGGCCGCGGCCACTCTTATATTCCGTCAAATCTCGGCCGACAGCGCGTGAATGGGCAACAGCGCCGCGCCCAAGGTGATGGGCGAACTGCCGAGATTCGAGACCTGCACCGGCGGCCTGCGATGGTCGAACATGGTGACCAGATGGGCGCTGCGCAGGCGATCGGCCAGGCCATCGAGAATGGCACGCGGCAATGCCCCCGCCAGCATGATCGCGCCCGGATCGAACCAGGCAAAGGCGGAATTGCAGACGATTTCCAACTGCCGTGCGGCGCGATCGAGCCAGGTTTCGATGATGGGCGCCTGGTCTGTGGCATCGAAATCGATTTCGGCGACAGAGGAAATGTCACACCCGCCCGCGCGCAGGACGGCGAGCAGGTCGAGCGGGCTGGGACGTGGCCGGTCACCGGGAAACAAGGCCCCGATCTCGCCCGCCGCGCCAAATTGCCCGCGCACGAGGCGGCCGTCGACGATGACGCCAGCGCCGATGCCAAACCCAAGCAGCAATATGACCATGGAGGAAAAATCGCGGATCAGGCCGCCGAGATAATATTCGGCGATGGCGGCGGCGTTGGCGTCATTTTCGATCCACAAAGGCCAGCCCATTTCGGCTGAGAATATGTCGTGCAAGGGCGCGTCCCGCCAGTCGGGAAGGACATCGACCACTGCCCAACGGTCGCCCGCCAAGGACAGCGCCGGGCCAGGAACGGCAATGCCGATGCCCAGCATCCGTTGCCCCAGCAGGCCATGGCGATCGACCAGCATATGGGTGATGCGACGGATTTTGTGCGCGAATGCCCTGGGGTCGATCGGCTCGGTCGCTTCATGATGGATCGCGATCGTGGTGCCGGTGAAGTCCACCAGCGCGATCTCGATCAGACCCTTATGCGCCGTCGCGCCGACCGCATAGCCGCCGCGCGGAGCGAGGCGGAGGGGGATGGCGGGCCTGCCCCGCCGCTGCACATCGACGTCGGGCATTTCCTCGACCAGGCCGAGCGCAAGCAGATCGCGGGACAGCCGGGTCAGTGCCGTGCCGCTGATTTCCAGCGCCCCCGACAGCGCGGATCGCGACAGCGGGCCGGACTTGCGCAGCCTTTGCAGGATGCGGCGCTGGTCCTTGTCGATGGAGGGAAATTGCATGGCCTTGGCCCTCTTCATACCGGCTCTGTCGCACGATGAGCGCCGCGCTAGGCGGATTTATTTATTTTCACAACAATAATTAAAAATGTCATGTTCATCGACCACGGGCCGCTCGACCACCACAGAGGGGCTTTTCATGATCAAGACCGTTTTTGCCACCGGCACCGCCCTTGCGGCGCTGTGTTCCACCTTCCTCACGCCCGCCTTTGCGCAGGATGCAGCCCCCGCCGAGCAGGCGGCCGAACTGGGCGGCGAGCAGAGCGATATCATCGTCACCGGCTCGACCCGCGCCCAGCGTCGCTTCGACGTATCCTATGCGATCAACACCATCTCGGCCGAAGATGTCGAGAAGATCGCCCCCGTCAACTTCGCCGATCTGATCGGCCAGTTGCCCGGTTTCCAGACCGAAATCACCGGCGGCGAAGTGCAGAATATCTATCGTATCCGCGGCCTGCCCAATGATGGCGGCTTTGTCAGCTTCCAGCAGGACGGCCTGCCGCTGTTCCACGAAAATGACGGCGTCTTCTTCCGTGGCGACGCGATCTTGAAGCAAGACCTGATGACCGACCATGTCGAGGTCGTGCGCGGCGGCCCTGCGCCGGTCTATGCCAGCTATTCGGGCGCGATCATCAACGCGATCACCGTGACGGGCAGCGATACGCCGCGCGGCAAGGCGCAGGTCACGCTGGGCGATACCGGCCTTTATCGGCTGGACGCCTATCAGGCCGGACCGCTGGGCGAGAACACCTATTATGCCATCGGCGGCTTCCTGCGCCAGCATGACGGCTATCGCGACAATGGTTTCCCCAATGACAAGGGTGGCCAGATCCGCGCCAACATCAAACATGATCTGGACAATGGCTCGATCAAGCTGAGCCTCAACTATGTCAACGATCACAACGTCTTCTACCTGCCGATCCCGACGGCGGATCCGCGCGACCCCAGCGTTTCGCTGAACAAATATATCGACTTTTTCGAAGGGACGATGAACTCGCCCGCGTTGCGCAACGTCAATCTGAAATATCGCGATGGCGCAGGCGTGATCCAGAGCGGCACCAGCGACTTGGCCGATGGCCGCCACATGCAGATGATCAATATCGGCGCGCAATATGAAGCCGAGTTCGACGGCTGGCTGGTGTCGGCCAAGGCCGGCTATACCCAGGGACAACTGGATTTTACCGCTTTCTATTCGACCACCAACCCGACCACACTGACCGCCTTCCTTGACGCCGGTGGTGCCAACAGCATCCGCAACCGGGCGAACAGCGCGTTCGGCACGGCCAGCCGCTTTGGCCTGACGCTGGCGGGGACCAATAGCGTCTATGACCCCGACGCCGCCTCCGGCCTCATCATGCAGGGGCAATATCGCGATATTCATTCCAAATATTATTCGGCACAGGGCAATTTCTCGGTCGCCAAGAAGTTCGAGACCGGCATCGGTAGCCACGACATTAAGCTCGGCCTCTACACCAGCGCCTATGGCGAAAGCAGCCGCACGACCTATCAGAACTATCTGATCGAAGTGGCGGGCCAGCCGCGCACGCTCGACCTGGTTGCCTATAATGCGGCGGGCGCGGAAATCGGCCGTGTCACCGACAATGGCGTGCTGAACTATGCCGCGACGCTCAGCCAAGGCGATTCGGACGCGACGATGTTCGCGCTCTACGCCAACGACACCTGGGAGATCATTCCCGGCCTGCGCATCGACGCCGGCGCCCGTCACGAACGCTACAGCTATAAGGGCTGGGCGGCGCTGACCGAGCAGGTCAATCTGGGCGATGCCACGACATTGGCCGATGATACCACGCGCGGGTTCACCGGCGTCATCGTCAATTCCAAGCTGAAGCCCAACGTCACCAACTGGACGGTGGGTGCCAATTACGACTTCAGCCAGAATGTCGGCGTCTATGGCCGCGCGTCGCATCTTGAAACGCCGCCCAATGTGCAAACGGTGATGAGCATCAATCCCACGATCATCACGACCGTCGCCGACCAGTTCGAGGTCGGGCTGAAGCTCGCTTCGGGTCGTTCCTACCTCTATGTCACGGGCTTCTACACCAATTTCGATCCGCTCAACGCCTCGTTCCTCGCCTTTGACCCGACGACGGGCCGCAACGATGTGAATATCCCCTTCATCGGCGAAGCCCAGGTGAAGGGCGTGGAGTTCGACGCATCGGTTGCGGTCACGCCCTGGTTCTCGCTCAACGGCGCGCTGACGATCAGCGATCCGAAATATAAGAATTTCCAGAGCGCGACCGGGGCCGACCCGGAACAGGCCGAGGGCAACCAGATCGTCCGCCAGCCGAAAATATACGGCAATATCCGTCCAAGCTTCGACTTCCAAACGGGCGAGACGGACATCTCGGTCTATGGTCGCTACACCTATATGGGCAAGCGCTTCGTCGATCTGTACAACAACACCGCCCTGCGCGCTTACGGCACGATCGGCGCTGGCGTGACGGCGCGCCATGGCAGCTGGCAGATGCAGATTGTGGGTGACAATCTGTTCAACGCCCATGGCCTGACCGAAGGCAATACCCGTACCGACTCGCTGAGTGGTCAGGGCAGCGCGGAAGCCATTTACGGTCGACCGATCTTTGGCCGTAACTTCCGCCTCGTCATCAGCAAGTCCTGGTAATGATGCGCACCGTGGCACGGATGGCGACCCTGTTCGCCACTATGGCTGCGGTTGCGATCGCGACGGTCCCGGCACAAGCCGGGGCCGTTCGCGATGTCGTGACCGAACGGCTTTCGCAGCGGCTCTTTCCGCTTTTCGACGGGATAGCGCGCGACCCGGCCGCTATTCGGGCACTTGTTTCCAAGGCGGACATCGCCGCCCTGCTGGACAGTCGGCAGCGGCGCGTCGCTGGCTGCGCGCAGGATATGTTCTGCGTGGCCCAGGCGCTGATCTGGACGGAAACGGGCATCGACACTGTATCCAAGTCGGTGGCCGCCCCTGCTGGCCTGAACGCGCCCGATGATGGGTTGGCAGCGCAGGCCCGGCGCGAGATGGAAGGCATCAACATCATCTTGCGCACCTATGGCCTGGGCGTGCCAGCCGCCTATGCGCAGATCGATGGGGCTGGCACGATCGATCCGCAAGAGCGGCAGGCGCGGCTTCATGCCGCTTATTGGCTGTCACGCACCCCACGCGACACATCGGCGCAGGCGCTGGACCCCAGCATCGACTATGCGCTGGCGCTGCTGGACGGTAGCGATCGCGCCGATGCGATCGGTTTCGAACCGCTGACCGGTGGCGCGAATGCGGCCGCCATGGCGCGCGCGAAAAAGCTCGATTGGAGCCGCTATCGCTATTCCGCATTGATCGTCACGGGCGTCGGGCCGGAAGTGCCGGACATGGCGATCAGCCCCTTTGGCAAATATCATCTTCGGCTGGCCGCCAGCCGCTTCGCGCAGGGCGACGCGCCCTTCATCATCGTGACCGGGGGCAAGGCGCATCCCCGCGCGACCCGCTTTGCCGAGGCCGAGCAGATGCGCAACGCGCTGATCGACCGCTATGGCGTGCCGGCCGACGCGATCCTGATCGAACCCTATGCCCGGCATACGACCACCAATCTGCGCAATGCGACGCGCCTGTTGATGGCGATGGATGCGCCGATGGATCGCGATGCCGTGATCGTCTGCAACCCCGGCCAGAGCGCTTCGATCGAAAGCCCGCAGTTCGTCACGCGCAACCAGCGGGAGCTTGGCTATCAGCCAGGGCAAGTTGGCCGCCGCCTGTCGCCCACCGAATTGCTGTTCCGCCCTTCCCGCGTATCGGCGCGGATCGATCCGCGCGACCCCCTCGACCCCTGATTTCGGAGTTTAGACGATGCGAACCCTCCTCCTTGCCCTCACCACGATCAGCGCCCTGGCGCTGCATCCGACCGCCGCCCATGCCTGGGGCCAGACCGCCCATGCCGTGATTGATCGTGCGGCGATAGAGGCTATCCCGGCGGACGGGCCGGTCTTCCTGCGCAAGCATGTCGACTATATTGCAGCCTCGGCCTCGCTGCCCGACAGTTGGCGGGGGGATGCGGAGAATTTCTCCAAGATGGAGGAAGACCCCAATCATGGCTGGTTTCGCGAACAATTTACGTTCGTAAAGCCCATTCCACGGTCGCGCCATGAATTCGTCCTGGCACTCTACAAACAGTATGAGACGATCAAGGATAGCGACCCGCAGACGGCGCAGCGAACCAATATACGCTGGACCGGCACCCTGCCCTATGCGGCGATGGAAGCCTATGAACGGTTGATCACCTGCATGCGCTATGTCCGCAAGGCCCAGGCGGAGGGCGGCGATGCGTCGATCCCGGAACAACATTGCGCTTTTCAGGTCATAAGGCTGGGCCATTATATCGGCGATGGGGCGCAGCCGCACCATGACTCGATCCATTCCGACGGATGGCGCGGCGACAATCCCAAGGGCTATACCACCGACCGGTCCGTTCATGGCCGGTTCGAAAGCCGGTTCGTCGACGGCATGGGCCTGACGGTAGCGGACATCGCGCCGCGCATCGGGGCGCCGCGCCGCCAGAGTGGCGACATGTTCGATGCAGTGCTGGGCTTTCTGAACGAAGCGGGCGACCTAGTGGAAAATCTGTATAAGCTCGAAAAGCGCAACGGCTTTGCCGATTTCGCCGACAAGGATGTGCGCGCGTTCGTCTATGACCGGACGACAGCAGGAGCCGCAATGCTGCGCGACATGCTGTGCCGCGCCTGGGCCGAAAGCGCGACGCCGCCCGCCAAAATCACGCCCTCGCCACTCGACGCCAACAATCCGCGCTTCAACCCGGAAACCGGATCGGCGCCGAGTTGAGCGGATTTTACATCAGCGCAATGAGCATGTAATCACCATGATCACCGTTACCGACCGCAGCGGCCAGACCGGATCGCCCTATTGCGTCCGGGCCGTTCGCGCCCAACCCCTACCAGGCATAGCGCAGGCTGATGGTTCCTCCGATCGTGCTATAGTTACGCGATAGCCGGGCATCGCCGGATGCGCTCAACGACCATGACCGCGCTGCGCTCCACTGCCCGCCGAATCGAACCGAGGCGGCATTGGCGTCGGTCGGCAGGGTCGTCCGGCTGATCTGAACCGACGGAAGCTCCGCGAAGCTGCGGGCCACGCTGCGATCGGTCTGGAAGTCGTGAACCCAGGCCAGTTGCAGCAGTGGCGAGAAGCTGCCGCCGCCAGATGTCTTCCACCGACCATCGACCCGCACGCCCATCGACATGGGCAAGGCGGTGATTGTCTTTTTGTGGAAGGTGATCGCGCTTTCACGGGCGTTGGACAGGGTTTCGGTCGCGGACCCCTGATACAAACGCATCGGCTCGATGGCGACGAACGGCACGATATGCGCCGCCGGTCCGCCAAGGTCGAATGCATAGCCGGTTTCGAACCGCGCGCCGACGGTTTTGGTGTTCAGCTTGAACGAACCCGCCACACTAACGCCCAGCGCATCCAGTCGGCGGTTGAAACGGGTGGTGCCGGTGCCGACCTGGGCCAGTGCCGACACATAAGCCGAACCAATATGGCCGATGCCGTAGAGGCTGAGCGAATAATGGTCCCCCTGCGCGTTCGAATGGGGCGCAACCAGGCTAGACGAGGCATCCATATAGGTGAATGCGGCGCCGAGCAGAATGGGGTCTGCTCCCGTTTCGCCGTCGATGCCGACGGTTAGGCCACGCAGTTGGCTGGACAGTCCTGCACCGCTGCCAGCAGACGCGGTGGGCGTCAGCCAGAACCGGTTTGCGCCGGATTGTGCAGGTTCAACACGCCAGCCATCGAGGCGATCGGTGACCGACTGGACCGATCGCTGCGCCACCGACAGAACTTGCCGGGGCACAATCGTCACCCCGCCTGCACCGAGCGTCTTGTAGGCGCTTTCCAGCTTGTGTGTGCTTTCGAGCCCAACCAGTCGTGCGGTCAACAGGCGTGACAGCGCCGATCCGCCTCGATCCTGGATCGCGCCGAACGCATTACCGATCTCAACGCCTGCACCACTGAGGCCATCAGGGGCAAAATTCGCGGTCGATACAAGGCTCAGCACGCCGCCGTCGTTCGCGAGCGCATAGCTGAGGATCGCGCTCCGGGCGGTGCTGAGCGTCATGCCCTGCGCCGCCAGCCCGCCGACGGCCGAAACGACCCCGCCAAGCTTGAAGCTGCCCGGCCGGACCGACCCGGCGTTGAGCGTCTTGATCGCCAGCGTGCCGTCCAGTTGCGCAGCGCCAAGGATATGGAACGTATCGGACCGCCCGCTTTGATGATCGACCCCGATCTGCATCGTTCCGGTTGCAGATTGGGTGAACGCACCGTTGATAAGGACGCTGCGGCCCCCTGATGCATTGGCGAGGATGCCGTCATTGCGGAAGTGACCGGCATGACCAAGGTCAATCGATGATCCCGACTGGATCGTGCCGCCCGCCAGATTGTGGAGCAGGTTCGCTGCGCCTTCCTTGAGCGCGATGCTACCGAGCAAGGTGCCGCGGTTGGTGATGCTGGTATCGCCCGACAATGTACGGACGGCAACGCCTGCCGCGCCATCGAGAGTCGACAGGTTGCCGCTATTGTTGATCTGGTTGATCGGCGAATCGAGCAGCGCAGCATGGCCGCCTTTGCCGCCGATCAGGCTCGCGCCTTCCTCGATATTGAGGATGGGGTCGGTGGAGGAATAGGCATAGATGGCGCTGGCTCCGGCACCGTTGGTAGTGATCGACACGCCCTTGGCGACATTCACCGTGACGATGCCCGATGTCCCGCCTGATCCGGCCGCAGTCAGCAATGCGGTGTTGCCGTTCATCACCAGACCGCCGCCGCCCGCGACAGACTGGGCAACGACGCCATAGCCGCCCTTGCCGCTGGTGGCGATGGACGCGTTGACATTGACGGTGACCGTCCCGGAATTGCCAGCCGCGCCGCGCGTGGTCGTGGCCGCAAGCGCGTTGCCGTTGGAAAGCACCGCACCGCCCCCGCCGCCCACACTCTGCGCAAGAATGCCGATGGCATTAACGCCCGTGGTGGAAATTGCCGCATTGCTGGTGATTGAGACGTTGGCACCAGTGCTGGTCACGCTCGTACCGCCGCCCAGATTGGCGCTTCCGGTCGAAATTGCCAAGCCACCGCCACCGCCGATGCTCTGCGCGACGATGCCGATCGCGCCGACGCCGCTGGTGCTGATGGCCGCGCTGTTGGTAACGGTCACGCTCTGCGCGACGCCGCCCGCCTTGCCGCCGAGCGACGCATTGTTGGTCATGACCTGGCTCACGCCGCCGCCGCCCGCGATCGATTGCGCCACCAGGCCATAGGCAAAATTGCCCTTGGTCGAAATCGCGCCGTTGGTTGTCGAGACATTGACGATGCCGCCGCGCCCATTGGACGCATTGGCAGCGCCTAATGTCATGGTGCCTGTAAACAGGCTGTTGGGGGATCCGCTGAGGCTGGCAAGCCCGCCGCCGTTCGACACGCTTTGCGCCAGGATGCCGATCGCCTGCGCGCCGCTGGTCGCAACGGTCCCCGATCCGCTGACCGTTACATCGCCGGCCCAATCGGAGCCGTTGAGCTGGCCGAGACGACCATTGGCGGTCCCGCCGCCACCCTTGGAGCTATCGGTAAAGCTGGCAACGCCACCGCCGCCGCCGACCGATTGCGCCACTAGCGCGACGGCGTTGACGCCAGTGGTGGACAGGCCCGTAGAATAGTTGACGCCAACCGCGCCGCCGATGCTGTTGTTGTTGCCGGTTGCGCCGAGATTGAGCGATGCACTGATGCCGCCCGTCGACGCGCTGAGCCGACTGGCACCGCTGACGCCGCCGCCGCCGCCGATCGATTGCGCGATCAGGCTGAACGCGCCTGCTCCGCTGGTGGAAACCTGGCCATTGCTGGTGAGCGTCACCGTGCCGCCGTTCTGGCCGGAACCCGCGGAGCCGCCGAGCGTCAATCCGATATTCGCCTCGCCGCCGCCCGCGCTGGTCGCGCTGGAGGTGGAGGCCGAACCGCCGCCGCCGCCGACCGACTGACCGAACATGCCGTAAGCCAGTGCGCCCGATGTCTTGATCGCGCCTGCGTTTGTGAGCGACACCGCGCCACCCACGCCGCCGATACCACCCGATCCGCCAAGTACGGCGGCGATGGCATAGGAACCGCCATTAGCGTTGCTGGTTGCCGAACCGCCATTGCCACCGCCGCCGCCTACCGATTGCGCCTGAATCGCGGTTGCCTGATCGCCTGCGGTCGTGATCGCGAGCTGGTTGGCCACTTCGACCGCCGCGCCGCCACCACCCGCACCGCCATTGCCGCCAAGGCCCATTGCCACGGCCACGCCGCTGGCCGTGTTCGCATCAGCATTGCCGGCATAGGTGGTGTTGCTCGTGGCACTGCCGCCGCCGCTGCCCGATCCGGCGGTCGCCGCCGCGCTGAACGCGCCGCCATTACCGCCACCGCCGCCGACCGACTGCGCGAAAATGCCATAGGAGCCTGCGCCGAAGGTGGCGATACCCTGTCCGCTGCTCGCTGTGGCGCAACGGCCCCCGCTCGTCGTGCCGCAGACCAGCACTGCGCCGCCCGCGCCGCCACCGCCGCCCGTACCCGACAGGCCGATCGCGACCGACGCTGATCCGCCCGCGCCGGTGGTCGAGCTGGTCGATCCGCCGCTGCCACCACCGCCGCCGACCGATTGGGCGAAGATCGCGCTGCTGCCCGCCGCATAAGTGGTGAGCAGGCCGCCGCTTTGCGTCACCTGCACCGCGCCGCCTGCACCCGCGCCCGCGCCGTTGCCGCCCATCGATATCGAGACGCTGGCCTTGCCCGCATTGGCATTGGTGCTGCTCGCCCCACCATTGCCACCGCCGCCGCCAACCGACTGGGCGAAGATCGCCGCCGATCCCGACGCGAGAAACGCCGTGGACGCGCTGCCAGTGGTGATCGAGCCGCTATTGGCCACGGTTACCGCGTTGCCAGCGCTGCCCGCGCCGCCTGCGCCACCAAGGCTCATGCCAACGGCATAGCCGCCGTTGCTGCCCGCGCCGCCCTGACCGCCGTTTCCGTCATGGCCAGCGGACGAGGACGTCGCGTTGCTGGCGGAGGTATAGGCCGTCCCGCCGGTGCGAGTGCTCGCCTGGGTCGAGCCGGACGATCCGCTGCTGGCCGGTGCCGCTTCGGCGGATGTATATGCCGCCCCGCCATTGCCGCCGCCGCCGCCGACCGACTGGGCGAAGATGCCCGCCGAGTTGCTCGCCAGCGTGGCGATGGTGCCGCTATTCTTGACCAGCACCGCCCCGGTGGTGCCACCGCCACCGCCCGAACCGCCCAGCGCGAAGCTGAGCGCTGCAGCGCCGCCCGATGTTGCCGCACTCGATGTCGAACCGCCATTGCCGCCACCGCCGCCGACCGACTGGGCGAAGATGCCGGACGACACATTGCCGCCGGTGCTGATCGCGTTGGTGCTGACCACCGACACGTCGCCGCTGTTGCCGCCGACGCCGCCTGCGCCGCCCAGGCTGATCGCGCCTGAATAATTACCGCCGGACGCATTGGCCGTGCTGGAGCCGCCATTGCCGCCGCCACCGCCGACCGACTGTGCGAAGACACCGTTGGACAGGTCGCCACTGGTCGCGATGCGCGCTGCATTTTCGACCAGCACCCGGCCGCCTCGGCCACCCGCGCCGCCGCTGCCGCCGATGCTGAGCGAAGCGCCAGCGCCGTTGTCGCCCTTCTCATCCGAAGCGGGTGGGCCGGAGGTGGCGAGTTGCGCTGCGGTTGATACCGATGCGCCGCTGTTGGTCTGCTGGGCAAAGCCGGTGCCGCTGTACGATGCTGCGCCGCCGTTGAGTGCGCCGCCATCCTCACCCGTCGCTGACGCGCTGGCCGCGCCGCCATTGCCGCCGCCGCCGCCCACCGATTGCGCAAAAATGCCGTTCGACTGCGCGCCGTGCGTGGTAAGTGTGCCGCCGGTCTGCACAACGATCACGTCGCTGCCATTCCCGCCGCCGCCGCCATAGCCGCCGATGGCGCCCGCGACGGCATATTTGTTGCTCGACGCGCTGGCCTCGGACCAGCCGCCATTGCCGCCGCCGCCGCCAACCGATTGGGCGTAGATTGCGGACGCAGCATTACCATAAGTGGTGATCGATCCGGAAAGCGGCATCGGCACGACGGTTGCCCCGGCCACGGGCGAGTCAGTCCGGTTATTGTAGACGCCGGACGTTATGTAATGCTTGGCCGCGCCGGTCAGGTCATTGCCGTAGGTGTCTCTGACATCGGCATAGTTCGCTAGATACTGCATGACGTTGAAACGGTTCGAGACACGCCCCTCGCGGATGCTGCTCGTCAGATAATGGTCGAAGCCATAAGTGGGATTGTCCCCGACACCGATGACCAGATCGGACCAGGATGCGATATATTCCGTCGGGTTGAAATTGACCGCGACGGTGCCGCCATTGCCACCCACGCCGCCGCCGCCGCCGACCGACACCGAAACAGATCCGGTGCCAGCAATCGAGTTGGCATAGGCCGAACCGCCATTGCCGCCGCTGCCGCCGATCGATTGCGCCAGGATGCCGATCGACTGGTCGCCGCTGCCGATACTGCCCGGCGTGACCGGCGCGCCGGTCACGATGTTGCCGAACTGGTTGACGCTCACGCTCGCCGCATCGCCGCCCGCTGCGCCCGCGCCACCGATGGCGACGGAAGCTGAAACTGACGTGTTCTTGCTGTTGCCGCCGCCCGCTGTGATGCTGAACGCCGCCGCATTGCCGCCATTGCCCCCGCCGCCACCGATCGACTGGGCGATGATCCCGATCGAGGAGAGGCCCGACGTCACGATGTCGCCAGTGCTTTGAACGGCAACTGCCTTGGCGAGTTGACCCGTTCCGCCATTGCCGCCGGTCGCCCCGGCAGAGCCGACCGACAGCGGGACACGCGGAAAGCCGGTGGCGATTGCGCCCGACAGCGCCGACCCGCCATTACCGCCGCTGCCGCCGATCGATTGGGCAAGAATGCCGGTCGAAAGGTCGCCCTTAGTGACGATCCGCCCATTGCTGATCAGGTTGACGGTTCCGGCTGCGCTGCCGTTGCCGCCCGCACCACCGACCGAAATAGCAGGCGCGACAACAGCTGCCCCGGCCAGCGCGGCGCTGAACCCGCCACTGCCGCCATTGCCGCCGATCGATTGCGCCAGCAGGCCGACCGAGAGTGACCCGTTGGTGGTGACCGACTGGTCCGAAATCAGCTTGACGTTCCCGGCACGCCCACCTGCGCCGCCCGATCCGCCAAGCGAGACTGACACCGCACTCAGCGCGCCGATCGCGCCGGAGAACGCCCATCCACCATTGCCGCCATTGCCACCGATCGACTGGGCGACTGCGCCGTTGGACTGGTTGCCGGTCGTGATGACGGCGCGGTTGCGATCGGCCAGTGACAGCGAGACATCGCCTGCAAAGCCACCAACGCCGCCATTGCCGCCGATCGCCGCGCTCAAGCCCAGCGCGCCGCCATAGCCGCCAGCGATCGCAAAGCCGCCATTGCCACCATGCCCGCCAAGGCTTTGCGCCACCACAGCGGACGAAAGATCGCCAGTCACCGTCGTGTTGCCGGACTGCGCGACGGTGACGGCGCTTGCGCGCCCGCCAAAGCCGCCATTGCCGCCCAGCGAGAGCGATCCCGAAACATTGGGGCTATAGCTGCCCGCAATCGCAAAACCGCCGCTGCCGCCCGATCCGCCGATCGATTGCGCCAATATCCCACCGGCATTGCCGGTTGTGGCTGCGTTGGCGGTAATATTCCCGGAATTCCAGACATTGACGGTGCCCGCTCCGCCGCCGATGCCGCCCGCACCGCCAAGGCCGATGCTGGCCGCGAGCGTGCCGCCATAGCTGCCCGCCACCGCAAAGCCGCCTGAGCCACCTCCGCCACCGATCGACTGCGCCTGCAATGCCGCAGCGCCACCGCCCGTCGTCGTCAGCGCGCCGCCATTCACCACGCTGACCGCGCTGGACAGGCCGCCGCCGCCACCACCGCCGCCGATACTGTTGGAACTGCCGACGCCCATCGAGACGGAGCCTGCCGCGGCATAGCCGCCATTGCCGCCGCCGCCGCCGATCGACTGCGCCAGGATCGCGTTCGAGCCATAGCCGCCGGTGGTGATCGAAGCCGCGCCGACATCGGTCAAGTTATAGACCAATGCGCCGCCGCCGACACCGCCGGTGCCACCCTTGCCGCCGACCGAGAGCGTTACAGCCAACCCGCCGATACCCGCCGCACCGCTGATCGCTGATCCGCCCGCACCGCCGCCGCCGCCGATCGACTGCG
>Ga0209231_1000054_pt1 | contig 85964 bp, 85 predicted proteins | sample Deesub45470m_DNA_FD_188086 | JGI IMG/M metagenome (GOLD analysis project Ga0209231, IMG submission 188086) | Deep subsurface microbial communities from North Pacific Ocean - 450_OLKR46/470m Metagenome (SPAdes) (version 2) | ecosystem: Environmental > Terrestrial > Deep subsurface > Unclassified ...
ACCGTATGATCGCCGAAATGGCGAGCGTCGGCACGATCCCCTTCATCGTCGGCGGCGATCATACGGTCATGTTCCCTGACGTCGCGGCGATGGTCGATACCTATGGCGCAGGCAAAGTGGCGCTGGTGCAGTTCGATGCCCATGCCGATGCCGACCTGAACGACGCGCATATGATTTCCGACACGCAGACGCTGACTCGGCTGATGGAACAGAATCTGTTGCGCGGCAGCGACGTGACGCTGGTGGGCCTGCGCGGGCGCGGCGCGGACGTCGCCACGCAGAAGCGGTTGACCGACAGCGGCGTGCGCATCCTGTCCACCGCGGCGGTGACGGAGCGCGGCTGGCAGGCGGTGACCAACGATATCCTCTCCGGTCTCAAAGGCGGGCCGGACAATATCTTCATCTCGTTCGACATGAGCGTGCTCGATCCGGGCGATGCGCCCGCATCCGGGCGGCCGGTGCCGGGCGGCATTTCCATGCGGGAGGCGATCCCGATGGTGCGGCAACTGTGCGCCCAGACCAAGGTTGTCGGGTTCGACCTGCTCGACGCCGCGCCGATTCTGGACCCGACCTATGTCAGCCGGATGAGCGCCAACTACATTCTGCACGCCTGCCTGTCGGGCATCGCGATGCGCAAGACGGGCATGCCGGTCAAGACCGCCAAGCGTTGAGGGAGAAGAAGCGATGCCGTCGATCAACGCCATAACCGGATGGAGCATGGCAGCGGCCGCTGCGGCGACCTCTGTGCTGGCGGGGGATGCGTTCGACACGCCCAACCCGCCACCGCCCATCCCGCAGGAAGATATTATGGGCGAACCCAAGCCCGTCGAGCTTCCCGCCGATGTCGCGGCCAAGCTGACCGGCATCGCGCCGGAAAAGGTCGCGCTCATCAAACAGGGGCGCACAGGGCGTTACGTCGAAAAGGACGTGCTGTTCGACCGCATCCGCACGCTGCCCGCCGCCGAACTGGTCACCTATATCGGCGCGATCGCGGCGCTGCATGAGCAGGTCGAATATAAGGAAGGGCGCGACGCCAAGACGATTCCGCTCGATACCCGATCGGCTTGGTTCAATGCGTGGAAGGCCAAGCGGCCGCTGGTGATGGACCCCAAGCGCGATCCGGGGCCGATGGACCTGGGCCGCTATATCGGTGGGCGACGCGGTGGCTTTGCCACCTTTGCGGGCGCGCCCGTCGCAATGACGCCCGAAGATCTGCGCGCGGGCAAGGTCGATGTCGCGATCGTCGGTGCCCCGCTCGACATGGGGTCGGGCTGGCGCAATGCGATCGACGGGCCGCGCGCGATGCGCATGACCGGCGGGGCGGGCGGCAACGACATGTATTCGATGATCAACCCTAGCTCCGTGCTGGAGATCGTCGATTATGGCGACATCGCGATCGACCAGAACTCGACCGAGCGATCGGTTGCCCATGTCCGCGAGATGGTGCGCGAAATCGCACAGACCGGCGCGATCCCGATCGTCATCGGCGGCGACCATAGCCTGGAATATCCCAATGTTGCCGCCGCCGCCGATGTCCATGGCAAGGGCAATGTCGGCGTCGTCCATTTCGACAGCCATTATGACGTCGGCCGCAACGGTGTCCATTGGATCACGCACGGATCGCCCGTCTATCGCGTCCTGCATGAAGGCCATGTCCGCCCGCAGGACTATGTCCAGGTGGGGCTGCGCGCGCGCGGGCCGGACCTGGAGACGTTCGGGTGGATGCGCAACAAGGGCATGAAATATCACACGATGGTCGAAGTCGAGAAATGGGGCTGGGAAAAGGTGATGGAACGCGCGCTCAAGGAAGCGCGGACCAACACCAAGAAGCTGTGGATTTCCTTTGACGTCGATGTGCTGGACCCCGCCTTCATGCCCGGCACCGGCACGCCGGTTCCCGGTGGCCTGACCATGCGCGAAGCGCAGCCGATCATGCGGCGGCTGTGCGCGGAGAACGACATTGCCGGCATCGATATCGTCGAAGTCGCGCCCTATCTCGACACCAGCTACAAGACCGCGCTCAACAGCAATTATCTGCTGAACGCCTGTCTGGCGGGCATTGCGATGCGCAAGAAAGGCCTGCCGCCCGGCTATTTCAACCCGGTGTCGGTCGAACATGGCCAGGACGAATATTACGGGCCGAAGAAGAAAAGCTGAAAAATCTTGACGGTCGTCCAGTTTGATATGGCGGATTGTCATCGGGCCATACGTCATTTGGGCAATGGCGCTGCCTTGGCACCTGCCTAGGCTCTGGGTCGACGCGGACGGGGATCGCGTAAAGGGGGACATAGGGTGAAGCGGACAACGGTCTCGAAATTCGGCTTGCTGGCCCTCTTCTCCGCGTCAGTCGTCTTTGCCCAGGCGGATGGCGGGCCGGACGGCGTGGCGATGAAGGAGAGCGATCCGGGCATTCCGGTTACCGACCCGCTGGTCCAGGAGAAATGCGGCACCTGCCACGCGCCCGATGCCAAGGGCAATATGTCGCGGATCAGCTGGGTGCGGACCACGCCAGAAGGCTGGGCGCAGGTGATCAAGCGGATGGTGCGCCTGAACGGCCTGCCGATCACACCCGAAGAGTCCCGCGCCGTCGTCAAGTCGCTGTCCGCCTCGCATGGCCTCGCCCCGCAAGAGGCGTTGCCGGTCATGTATCTCGCTGAAAAGCGTACAATCGACGAAACCAACATCCCCAACGAAACGATGCGTGGTGCCTGCGCCGTCTGCCACAGCTTTGCCCAGCCGCTATCCTGGCGTCGGTCCAAGACGGAATGGAAGTCGCTGCAGGATCTTCACGTCGCCATGTATTCGCAGGCGGACGCCCAATATCGTCGCCCGGCCGAGGACAGTGAGCAGCCTGCGGGCCGCGACCCCAAGGACAAGATGCTGCGCGGCGAATATGCGCTGGGCTACATGGCCAAGGCCGCACCGCTGCACACGCCCGAATGGGCCGCCTGGCGATCGCGCCAGAGCGTGCCGCGCCTAGCGGGCGAATGGCTGGTCGTGGCCTCCGCACCGGGGCAGGGGCGCTTCGTCGGCGCGTTCAGCGTCAAGCCCGGCAAGAGTGCCGACGAATTCGTGACCAGCAGCACCCTCAAGTCGCTGACCAATGGCGGAACCGTCAATCGTAGCGGCATCGGCATCGTCTATGCCGGCTATAGCTGGCGCGGCTCATCCAAGGGCGCGGCCGCAGCGGGCAAGCCCGACGACCTCGCCAGCGCCGCACGCGAAACCATGTGGTTCGCCCCCGATCAGCAAAGCGCACAAGGTCGCTGGTATTGGGGCGATTATCAGGAATTCGGCCTCGACGTGAAACTGATCCGCGCTACCGCCGCGCCCGCCGTGCTGGCGGTCGTGCCGGGGCCGGTCAAGGCCGGAACCAAGGGCGCGCAGTTCCGCATAATAGGCCATAACATGTCCGCTTCGCTGTCCGCTTCCGACATCGACCTGGGCGCAGGCGTCACCGCAACGAAGATCGTTTCGGCAAGTCCGCAGGAATTGGTCGTGACCGCCGATGTCGCTGCGAACGCGCCATCGGGGCAGCGCGATGTCGCGATCGGCGGCGCGGTGCTGGAAAAGGCCTATCCGGTCTACAGCAAGATCGACTATATCAAGGTGACCCCCGAAACCGCCGTGTCGCGCCTGGGCGGGATCAAATTTCCCAAAGGCTATGCCCAGTTCGAAGCGATCGGCTTCGAAAATGGCATGGATGGGAAGCAGGGGACGCCCGATGACATCGCGGTCGGGCCAGTGGATGTAACTTGGTCGACGCAGGAGTTCCTCGCCGTCTATTATGACGATGACGCCAAATATGTCGGCGCGCTCAGTCCCGCCGCTTTGTTCACCCCCAATGTCGAAGGGCCTAACCCCGAACGCCGCTTTGGTCGCAACAATTATGGCGACGTCTGGGTCGTCGCGACGGCGAAGAGCGAGAAGGACAAGTTCGGCAAGCCGCTCAGCGCGCGCGCCTATATGGTGGTGACCGTGCCCGCCTATCAGAAATGGGATCAACCGGAGGTGTCGCAATGACCGTGATGCAGGCACCCACCTATCGCCGGGCGGAATATCATGGCTTCGATGCCGGCGGCAGCGACTTTGTCTATCTGGTGAGCGCTGGCGCGATCTTCGAAATCGACGCAGATGTCCGCGCGGTGCTCGACCGGCTGGATGGGCAGGAACTGACCCACGCCATGCTGGTGCGCGAACTGGTGAGCGAAGGACGGGCGCAGGAGGAAGCCGACGGGCTGGTGCGCGAATTGCGGCAGGCGCGGCTCATTCATCTCGGCCATGGCATGCCGGTAGCGGAAGTGCCGCAGGCACCGCCCGCCGACTTCCCGCTGCAGGCGCTGGTCCTCAACGTCACCAACCAGTGCAACCTCGCCTGCACCTATTGCTATGAGTTTGGCGCGGACAAGATCGCGACGCCCGCGGGCAAGCCCAAATATATGACGCTGGATACCGCCAAGGCGTCGGTCGACCTACTGATCGCCGAGGCGGTCGGGCGCAAGGCTGTGCATATCACCTTCTTCGGCGGCGAAACGCTGATGAACTTCAAGCTGCTGCGCGATGTGGTCGAGTACGCCAATGCAGCGACCGCAGCGGCGGGGAAAGCGATCACCTATAGCCTGACCACCAATGCGACGCTGCTGACGCCGGAGATCGTCACCTTCCTGTCGGACAATCGGGTCGGCGTGACCGTCAGCATGGACGGCCCGCCGGAATTGCAGGACAAGCATCGCGTCTACAAGAACGGCAAGGGCAGCTATGCGGTCATCGAACCGCGGCTGCGCACGCTGATCACGCATCACAAAACGCGCGCCATCACCGCGCGGGTGACGCTGACCGAGGGTGTGACTGATGTGGTCCGCATCTTCCGCCATCTGAAGGATGATCTGGGCTTCCACGAAGTCGGCTTTGCGCCGGTCACGACGGGGGAGGAGCGCGCCTATTCGCTCGACGGCAATGGCATGGACAGCGTGCTGGCGCAGTTCAACCTGCTAGCCGAAGAATGGCTCGAATATGCCCTCCGCGGTGAGTCCCACGGCTTCACCAATGTCAGCGAAACGATCAGCGAGCTGATTTCGGGCGTCAACAAATCGCATCCATGCGGCGCAGGCTTGGGCCTGATGGGGGTCAGCCCATCGGGCGACCTGTCGCCCTGCCACCGGTTCACCGATGCCGACACGCACAGCATGGGCCATGTCTCCAGCGGCATCGACCGCGCCAAGCAGGGCGAGTTTCTGGCCAAGGGGCATGTCGAGGCGAAATATGATTGCCAAAGCTGCTGGGCGCGGCCGCTCTGCGCGGGTGGGTGCCACCATGAGGCGTTCGTGCGCTATGGCGACACGGGCCATGCCAACCTCCATTATTGCGACTGGATACGCCAGTGGACCGACACTTGCCTGCGCATCTACGGCGTGCTGTCAGTGCGTAATCCAGGCTTCCTCGAACGCTTTGCCGAAAGAAAGGGGCTGTCATGAAGCATCTTCGTGCCATCAATAAAAAGGCGCAGCGGATCGACGAGGCCGTGACGCAGATGGAGGCAGCGGCATCGCCCGGCGCCGATCTGGAGGAGGATGTCGTCGCGCTGCAGCAGGCCCCGCGCCCGCATGTGCCGATGGGTTGCTCGCTCTCTTTCTCGCCGGGCTGGGAAGTCGATGCAGGCGGCGGCACGGCGGGACTGTGCCAGCCGGTCGAGCGCGACATTTACGACTGCTACGTCACCTGCTTCTGGCCGGTGCAGGTGCCCGATCATGTCAACTACTCCCCCGACTGGGCCAGCAACTGCGCCACCGCCACGAAGGACTGGCGCAGTCTCGATCTCGTTTTTCCATGAGGCGCGCGATGCAGAAATATCATCTGATGCTGGGCGCTGGCCTGGCCCTGTTGAGCGCCATTCCCGCGTCCGCCGCGACGCTGTTCATGGGCTCCTATCCTGATCGCCTGCTGGTGTTCGAAGAGGGGAAGGGGGCGGTCACCGGCACGATCAAGCTGGACACGGGCCTGCCCACATCGATGCAATTGTCCGATGATGGCAAGCGCATCTATGTGACCACCATCACCACCAGCGGGATCGAGGTGATCGACACCGCGACGCGCAAGGTGATCAACAAGTTCAGCCTGAACGACGGCACCACCCGCTATCGCTTCTGGGGCGGGGTGCCCGATTCGACCGGGCGCTTCTTTTACACCGTCCTCTCGAAGTTCGAGAAGGGCATTGATCGCTATACCGTCAGCAAGCCGATGTACGGCGTCATCGACCTGAAGCTGCAGAAGGTCGTCCGCACGGCCGCGCTGGAAAAAGAGGAAGAACGGGCCGGGGGACGCGGCGGCTACAAAGTCTCGCCCGATGGCAAATATCTCTATTCCTTCGGCGAGAAGATCGTGATCGTCGATCTGGCGACATTGAAGGTCGCCGACCGCATCGACCTCGCCAAGCCCGAAGGCATGGGGATGGAGAATATCGGCTTTGGCGGCACGCTCGATGCGGTGCGCTCGTCGGGGCAGTTGGTCGCGCTGTTCAATGCCGCCGACCCCTATGTGCATAACAAGATGTTCGGCATGGCGCGCTTCGACCTGTCCACCCGGCAGTTCGATTTTACCCCGATCGGCCCCGCGCCCGATGCCATGGCGGGATTGCAGGTCACGCCCGACGGTAAACATGCCTATACGGTGGTGACCAATGGCAAGCTCGGCAATAAGCGCTGCGAATTCTGGCATATGGACATGGCCACCAATGCTGTGGTCGATAAGGCGGAGTTCCCTTGCCGCTCGCGCTTCCGGCTTGGCATGTCGATCGATGGAGCCAAGCTCTATATCTATGGCGCGAGCTATGACCTGGAGGTCTATGACGCCAGGACGCTCAAGCATGAGACGACGCTGGACCTTGGCTATGACACGACCGGCGCGGGCATGGTTGCGGTGGAATGACCGACAGGCGCATGATCGTCGGGATAAGGGGTAGCGGGATTGCCGCGACGACATGCGCGTATTTGCTCAAGGCAGCGGGCCTCCGGGTCGCAACCAAGGTCGTTCATCGTCCGCCCGTCCCAACGATCATGCTGAGCGATGCCGCACTGGCGCTGCTGCGCGACATATTTCAGCGGCCTGACCTGTTCGCCGACAGTCTCCGGATCAAGCGCCGTGTTGTCGCCTGGGGGGGCGGCGCGCCGGTCGTCGTGCCGCATGGCGCGGCGCTGGCGTCGGAGGACCAGGTGCAGGCTGTGCTGGCGAAGGACAAGCCTGCCCCGGAGGATGGCCCCGTGGATTTCACCATCCACGCTGCGCCGCCGATGCCGGAGGGGGAGACGCATGTCTTTGGCGACCGGCGGGCCGTCGCGGCCAAGGTCGGGCTGCGCGATCCGTCGTGCAGCGAAGAAGGCCGAGTCGAGGCGGTGGCCAGCGGCTGGCTGTTCCTTGTGCCGGCGGGAGCGGGGGAGGGCTGGCTGCTGGGCGTGGGCGGATCGCTGGACGATCTGCTCGCCGACAGCCGCCTGATCGCGCCGGTGGTCGATGCGGTGGGGGCCGCATCGACGCCGTTCCTCGCCGCGCCGCGCCTGCATTTGCCGTTGTGCGGTGAGGACTGGCTCGCTTGCGGCACGGCGGCGCTGGGCTTCGACCCGATCTGTGGCGACGGAACGGCGCAATCGGTGCGTGAGGCGATCCTGGCGGCAGCGGTGGTGACCGGCATCGCCGAAGGGCAGGACGCCACCGCGCTTCTGACTCACTATCAATCCATGCTGATCGCGGCGATGCGGCGGCACCTGTTGCTGTGCGCCCAATTCTACACGACCGGCGGCACGGGCGATTGGTGGCGGTCGCAGCAGCAGGCGCTGTTGGAGGGGCATCGCTGGTGTACCGCGCATCTCGCGAAGATGCCGGAGCCGGGCTTCCTGCTGGAAGGGACGCGGCTCGTGCCCCGGCAACTGGCGGCATGAGCGACGGGACGCGCGCGCCGGTTGCGGACTGGGGCGCCTATAAGCGGCTGACTCCTTTTCTGAAACCCTATCGCGGGGCGCTGGTCGTCGTGCTGGCGATCAGCCTCGTGTCGACCATGCTTGGGCTGGCGCAACCCTATCTGTCGAAACTCATGATCGACGAAGCGCTGCTGCGCCGCGACATGGGCGCGCTGGTGAAGATCGCGGCGATCATGATCGCGGTCACCATCGCCGGGTTCGCGGTCAATATCCTCGCCAGCTATCGCTATGTCGCGCTGTCGGCGGCGATGCTTTACGATATTCGCGCCGCGCTGTTGCGCCATCTCCAGACGCTCTCGCCGCGCTTTTATGGCAGCTTCCGGCTGGGCGATCTGGTGTCGCGCATGAACAGCGACGTGAGCGATGTGCAGCGGATCGCGTCCGACACCTTGCTATCGGTGGTCAGCAATCTGCTGTTCTTCGTCGGCTGCGTCGCGATGATGCTGTGGCTCGACTGGAAATTGTTTCTGGTGAGCGTCGTGTTGGTACCCGCCAGCCTTGCGACCTTCGCTTATTATCAGCGCCGCCTGACCGCGCTGACCCGCGACATGCGCGAAAAGGGCGCGGACCTTGGCAGCCTGCTGGTCGATACGGTGATGGGGATGCGCGTCGTCGCGTCCCTGCGCGCGGGCGAGCATGAGGTGGAGCGGTTCAAGGGCCGCAACGATGCCTTTGTCGGTGCCATGCTCAAGATGCAGGTGGCCTCCTTCATGACAGGCGCGCTGCCCGGCACGCTGATGACGGCAGCGACATCGGCAGTGATCCTTTATGGCGGCTGGCGCATCATCGAGGATGGGATGAGCATCGGCACGCTGGTCGCCTTCATGACCTATCATATGCGCCTGCTCTCGCCGATCCAGACCTTGATGGGCCTGACGTCGGGCCTCGCATCGGCGCGGGTGTCGCTGGGGCGGATTTTCGAACTGTTCGATACGAAGGCGGAAGTGGTCGAACGGGATGATGCGGTCGCGCTGGACCGGGCAGGGGCGATGCGGTTCGAACAGGTGGCGATGCGCTATGATCGCGATGCGGTGTTGCGCGACATCGACCTGACGATCCCTGCCGGAAGCCTGTGCGCCATTCTCGGCCCTAGCGGCGTAGGCAAATCGACCATGGCGGACCTGATGGTGCGCTATCTCGATCCCGATGCCGGGCGGGTGCTGGTCAATGGCCGCGACCTGCGCGCCTATCGACTTGACGATGTGCGGCGTGAGATCATCCTGGTCGATCAGTCGCCCTATCTGTTCAACGATACGATTGCGGCGAATATCGGTTTTGCCTTGCCCGACGTGAAGCGCGAGCAGATCGAAGCGGCGGCCCATGCGGCGGGGTTGGATGGCTTCATCTCCAAGCTGCCGCTCGGCTATGCAACGCGCGCCGGGGAACGGGGCATGGCGCTATCGGCTGGCGAACGGCAGCGGATCGTGCTGGCGCGGGCCTTGCTGCGCTCGCCCAGCATCCTGATATTGGACGAGCCGACCTCGGCGCTGGATGGCGAGACCGAGCAACTGATCGCCGGGCGGCTGCGCGGCGCGCTGCCCGATGCGACGATCATCATCATCACCCACAAGCCCGCCATGGCGCGGATGGCGGATATGGTTGTCACCCTGGCCGATGGGCATGCGCGGGTCGAGCATCGCGGCGAATTGGTCGATGCCTGATCCGATCCGCATCGCCGTCATAGACAGCGGCGTTCATCCCGATCATCCGCATATCGATGCGGCGCGGCTGTTGTCCGGCTTTGCCGTGGCGCGGGACGGGACGGTAACAGCGGACGATACGCTCGACCGGCTGGGGCATGGAACGGCGGTGACGGCGGCCATCATGGAGCAGGCTCCCGCTGCGCTATGCCTGCCGATCCGGGTATTTCACGATGGGCTACGGGCCAGCGCGCGGGCGCTGGTGCGCGCGATCGACCTGGCGGTGGAGGCGCGGGTCGATATGATCAACCTCAGCCTTGGGACCGTCAACCCGGCGCACGCCCCGGCCTTTGCGGCGGCGGTCGCAAGGGCGAGGGAGGCGGGCGTGATGATCGTGGCCGCGCATGATGTCGATGGCCAGCCCTGCTATCCGGGCAGTCTGGATGGGGTGTTGGGCGTCGCTCTGGATTGGGACTGCCCGCGCGAAACCTATGTTGTGCAGGACGGGATCGTCCATGCCTCCGGCCATCCCCGCCCAATCCCTGGCGTCGAGCAACGGCGCAACCTCTATGGCGTGAGTTTCGCTGTGGCTAATGTCAGCGGGATCGTCGCGCGGGACCGTCTGGACGATCAGGCGATGCCGAACCCCGCCACTCGCTCGACCATCCAGAAACAGCCGATCGCACCGACCGCGTAGAGTGCCGCGACCCGCACCGGCGCGGCGAGCGAGAGAACGCGCAGGCCCACCAGCGTCGCCATGATAGCCCCGACGAACAGCAATTGTCCTGCTTCCACGCCGATGTTGAAGAAGATGAGCGCAGGCAGTTTCTCGCCCGCCTGCACGCCCAGTTCGCCCAGTGCGGTGGCAAAGCCCAAGCCGTGGAGTAAGCCGAACAGCGACACCACGGTCAACTGACGGCGGAAGGCGAAGGCCTGTTCGCCCTTCCCGACCAGCAAAGCCTCACGTGCCATGAAGGCGATCGACAGGGCGATGGCGGCTTCGACCGGGGGAACGGGGACATGGACCAATTCGAAAAAGGCGACGGCCAGCGAGATGGAATGTCCGGCAGTGAAGGCGCTGACCAGCCAGAGCAAGTCCCGCCCGCGCGCCAGCAGAGCGAGGCAGAGAACGAAGGCCAGATGGTCCCAGCCCAGCCAGATATGCCAGACGCCCTGGGCCAGAAATTCAGGCGCGATCTGCGTCAGGGCACGTTCGCCGACCGCTGTTTCGCCCACTGGAACGGCGATGCCTTTCGCGTCGCCGGTCAGGCTGCGATCGACCTGGCTGCCCATGACATTGGTGACGAAGCGGCCGCCATCGGCCTTCCACGGCGTCTGAATGACGTCGCCCGCGCCGAAAGGACGTTCGCAGGCGAATTCATAGGCATATTGCGCCCGGCCGCCGCTCGTCTGGCGCGTCATGGCGGTCTGGCGACAGCCCCGCGGCCAGACGATCGGCGCGGGCTGGCCAACCGTTTCGGGCACGGCGGCGGTGAATTCATAGCTGTTCGCGTCCTCGCCCCGCGTCAGCGCGAAATCGGCGGACAGGAAGATGTCGGCCATCGCCGTGCCGGGCAGCAATGCCGCCAACGCGAGCAGAAGGGCTGCCAGACTATTCTTCCACATCATATTTCTCCTTGAGGCCCGACAGCGCCTTGTCGATGGCGGCTTCGCTGTGGGCAATCATATAATCCTGCCGCACCTGATCCTTGATCGCGGGGAAGGGGATCATGGCGGCGGGTATGCTCTCGCTCTTGCGCACGAAATGCCAGCCGCGTGGCGACTGGACCGGACCGAACCAGCGGCCGTCCGGGGCGGTCTTGAGCGTGGCGACGAAGGGCTGGCCGAAAATGCCGCGTACCATCGAATCGCCATAGCGTGGGAAGGCGCGGCCCAGCCAGAAATCGTCGCTGGGAATGCTCTCCCCGGCATTGAGTTGCGCCAGCAGCAGCGCCGCGTCGGCGGGCTTTTGTGCCCGGTAAACCTGGGTGAAGCTGGTGCGGGGTTCGGCGCGATACTGCGCCAGATTGTCGGCATAATGGTTGACCAACTGTTCGTCGGTCGGTTCGGGCGGAGCGCCTGCAATCAGGTAGCGGACCTTGTCGACCAGCCGCTTGCGGGTTTCGCCGTCGGTCAGGTGCATATTGCGGTCGATCGCTTCGCGGAACAGCAGTTCCTCGGCCAGATAGTCGCGCTTGATCCGCGCCTTGTCGGCGGCTGTGGCAGGGCGGCCGACAAGCATCTCATACTCCTCGACCATTGCCTGTTCGACCTGGGGCGTGAAGACGACTGGCGGCTTTTGCGCGCGTTCGATGATCTGATAGCCGCCGAACAGGGCCACGCCCGCGACCAGAAAAGCAAATAGCGGATCGCGCACGGCTTTGCCGACCCGGCTGCGCATAGGGCGCAATGCGTGGCCGGACGTCGCCCCTGCGCCGTCGCTATCGATCCCCATAATCTCTGCCCTGCCCGCCATGGTTCAACTCTAGGCGCAAGCGCCTCGCCCTGCCTACGTCAAATGACGCATACGGGGGATAGCCCGCATTCCATAGCCTTGATCCCATCCAGAGTGCCGCAGCGCCACCACCGGCCTGCCAGGGGGAGACCTACACATCATGATCCGTTCCAGGCTGCTTATGCTTGCCACTTCCGCCTGCGCGCTGGCGCTGGCCTCCTGTTCTGGCGGCAGCGACAATGCGAGCGCGCCTGCGGGCGACAGCGTGTCGGTGGGCGTGCTCCAGTCGCTGACCGGCACGATGGCGATCAGCGAGATCACGGTGAAAAATGCCGAGATGCTGGCGATCGAGGAGATCAATGCGACCGGCGGCGTGATGGGCAAGCAGATCAACGCGCTGGTCGAGGATGGCGCGTCGGACCCGTCCACCTTCGCCCAAAAGGCGTCGAAGCTGATCGAGAGCGATGGCGTGTCGACCGTGTTCGGCGGCTGGACCTCGGCCAGCCGCAAGGCGATGTTGCCGGTGTTCGAGCGGACCAAGAATCTGCTCTGGTATCCGGTGCAGTTCGAAGGCAACGAATGTTCGCCCAACATCATGTATTCGGGCGCACAGCCCAACCAGCAGGCACTGCCCGCGCTCGAATGGGCAGTGGCGCAGGGCTATAAGAGCTTCTTCCTGGTCGGGTCCGACTATGTCTATCCCCGCACCGCCAACCTGATCCTGAAAAAACATATCGAAAAGGGCGGGATGCAAGTGCTGGGCGAGGCCTATGTGCCCTTGGGCGGCACTGATTTTTCGGGCGTCATCGCCAAGATCGCGCAGGCCAAGCCCGCGATCATCATCAACACGCTGAACGGCGACAGCAATGTCGCTTTCTTCAAGCAGATGCAGGCCGCCGGGATCAGCCCCAAGACGATGCCGGTCATGTCCTTCTCGATCGGCGAGCAGGAAGCCCAGGCGATGGGCGCGGGCCTGGTCGAGGGCAGCTATGCCGCCTGGAATTATTTTCAGAGCCTGACGGGCGATGCGAACGCCAAGTTCATCGCCGCCTATAAGGCGAAGTTCGGCAAGGACGCGGCGATCACCGATCCGATGGTCCATGGCTATCTGGACGTCTATGCGTGGAAGGCCGCGGTCGAGAAGGCCAAGAGCTTCGAGCCGGATGCGGTGCGCAAGGCGGCGGCATCGCTGGGCGGCTTTGCGACGCCCATGGGCACCGTCAGCTTCGCCGCGAACCAGAGCCTGGTGCAGAAAGCCTATATCGGCAAGCTCAAGGCTGACGGCCAGTTCGAGATCATCGCCGACAGCGGCAAGGACATCGCGCCGGAACCCTATGACGCGCTCGCCTTCCCCGGCAAGACTTGCAAGCTCTAACAATGCCTAGCAACGCCGTCATGCCCGCGAAGGCGGGGATCCATCTCCGGCTCTATCGAAAGACGGAAGGTTGGGAAATGGGTTCCCGCCTACGCGGGAATGACGGAGGGCGATGATATGCCACAGCCCCTTCTGATCGCGAGACGCGCAGCATAATGGACGCCCTTTTCCTCAACCAGTTGTTCAACGGCGCGTCGCTCGCGTCGCTGTACCTGCTCGCGGCGCTCGGCCTGGCGCTCTCCTTCGGGCTGATGCGCGTGATCAACATGGCGCATGGCGAGATGTTGATGCTGGGCGGCTATCTCGCCTGGATGACCTTGCTGGTGGTGCCGGGGGCGATGGGGATCATCCTTGCCATTCCGGTCGCCTTCATCGGTGCGGCGGCGATGGGCGGGTTGATCCAGTCGACGCTGATCCGCCGCCTGTCGGCGCGGCCGCTCGACACGCTGCTGGCAACCTGGGGCGTGAGCCTGATCCTACAACAGGGCGCACGCGACCTGTTCGGCGCGGTCGGCGTCGAAGTGCGTGCGCCTGAATGGCTGACAGGCAGCTTCGTGGCGTTCGGTGTGACGCTGCCATCCGCACGACTGTTCATTATCGCGATCGCCGCGCTGGTGCTGGGCGCGCTGGCGCTCGTGCTGCTCAAGACCCGGATCGGGCTGCTGGTGCGGGCAGTCAATCAGGACCGGATGATGGCGTCGGCGACCGGCATCGATGTGCGGCGGGTGGACCTGACCGTCTTCTGCCTGGGTTCAGGCGTTGCGGGTCTTGCAGGCGTCATGCTCGCGCTGCTTGGCCCGGTGACACCCAATGTCGGGCAAAGCTATATCATCCCCGCCTTCCTGGTCGTTGTGATGGGCGGGCTGGGCAGCATCGTCGGCACGACCGCGTCGGCGATTATCTTGGGGCTGTTCGCCGCGCTGGCGCAGATATTCGTCGATGTCAGCGTCGCGCAGATGCTGCTGCTCGTCTTCGTCATCCTTTTCATCCAGGTGCGCCCGCAAGGCGTCGTCGCCGTAAAGACCCGCCAGCTCGATGCCTGATCTTTCCACCCTCACCGCGCGCCTTACGCCGGTCAAGCCGCTGCTGCCCTGGCTGCTGCTGGCGCTCGCCCTCGTCGCGCCGTTCGCGCTGTCCAGCTACGACCTCAATCTGCTCGCCCGCTTCATGGCGATGGGGATATTGGCGTTGGGCCTCGTCCTCATCTGGGGCCACGGCGGGATATTGAGCCTGGGGCAGGGGGTATTTTTCGGCCTTGGCGGCTATGCCATCGCCATCCACATGAAGCTGGCCGACTTGCCGGATGGCGAGATCCCCGACTTCATGGTGTGGAGCGGGCGCGAAAGCCTGCCTCTCTGGTGGGAGCCGTTCACCAGCCCGCTCTTCACACTGGCCGCGATCATCGTCATCCCGACCCTGGCGGGCGCGCTATTCTCCTGGGCGGTGTTCCATCGCCGGGTAGGGGGCACCTATTTCGCGCTGATCACGCAGGCGCTGAGCCTCGCTTTTGCGACGCTGATCATCAGTCGGCAGGATGTGACGGGGGGCTTTAATGGCCTAACCGACTTCTATTCGATCTTCGGCGTGGGGCTGGCCAGTCCCGGCACCGGATCAACGCTCTACTGGGTCACGCTGGCGCTACTGTGCGTCGCGTTCATCGCACTACGCTGGCTGCTGGCGTCGCGTTTTGGCATATTGTTGCGGGCGTCGCGCGATGGCGAGAACAGGGTGCGGTTCCTGGGCTATAATCCGACTCCCTTCAAGGTGGCGGCCTTCGCCATCGCCGCGATGCTGGCGGGGATTGGCGGCGCGCTGTTCACGCTCCATGCGGGCGTCGTGTCGCCCGCGCTGATCGGGGTCGTCCCCTCAATCGAGATGGTGGTGTGGGTGGCGATCGGCGGGCGCTACAGCCTGGCGGGCGCGATCGTCGGCGCGCTGCTCGTCAACCTGGCGCGCGATGCGGTGTCGAGCGCTTTCCCCGAATTGTGGCTCTATCTGATGGGGGCGCTGTTCATCTTCGTCGTGACCCTGTTGCCGCGCGGGCTTGCGGGCCTGGCCAAGGGGAAGGCGGCATGAGCGGTTCGGCCGTTTCCGAGCTTCTGCTCAGCGTCGATGGCGTCACCGTCGACTATAGCGGGTTCAAGGCGCTCGATGGCTTTTCGATGACGCTGAACCGGGGCGAGACGCGGGTCGTGATTGGTCCCAATGGCGCGGGCAAATCGACGCTGTGCGATACGATCATCGGCCGGGTGCGGCCGAGCGAAGGGCGGATCGTCTTCAAGGGCGAGGACATCCATAATCTGCCCGAGCAGGCGATCGTCGGGCGCGGGATTTGCCGCAAGTTCCAGGCACCCGGTGTGTTGCCGACCTTGAGCGTGCGCGACAATCTCGCGCTGGCGGCGCGGCGCGACCGGCGCTGGTGGAAAAGCCTGGGCACTGGCATCCCGGTGGAAGAGCGCGCGGCGGTCGAAGAGGCGCTGGAGGCAGTGGCGCTCACCCATCGGGCCGATGTGGAGGCGGGTACGCTGGCCCATGGCGAGAAGCAATGGCTGGAAATCGCGATGGTGATGGCGACGGGCGCGGAACTGCTGCTGCTCGACGAGCCGACGGCGGGCATGGGACCGGCCGAAACGAGCCGCACCGCGCAATTGATCTTGGGGCTGGGGGATAGCCGCACCGTGCTGGTGATCGACCATGATATGAGCTTCGTCGAGCAATTGGCCGCGCCGGTAACGGTGATGCATCAGGGCAAGTTCTTGAAGCAAGGCAGCGTCGCCGAAGTACGCGCGGACCCGCAAGTTGCGGCTGTCTATCTGGGCCATACGGCATGAGCGCGCTGCTGGAGATTGCGGGCCTGTCGAGTGCTTATGGCCAGAGCCGGGTCTTGTGGGATGTGGACCTGACGCTGGAACGCGGGCAGGTGATGGCGCTGATCGGGCGCAACGGGGTGGGCAAGACCACCTTGCTGCACACGATCATGGGCACCCGGCCCGTGACCGGCGGGACGCTGCATTTCGACGGACGCGACATGACCGCCATGCCCGCCCATGGCCGGGCGCGGGCGGGGATCGGCTTCGTGCCGCAGGGACGGCATGTGTTTCCGCAGCTCACCGTCATGGAAAATCTGGAAACCGGGCTGTCGGCGCTGGCCGGGCGCGGCAAGCGCGGCGCCCAGGTGCCGCAGCATATTTTCGACCTTTTCCCCAAGCTGTGGGATATTCGCGGCCGGGCGGCTGGCTTTCTGTCCGGGGGCGAGCAGCAGCAACTGGCGATCGGTCGGGCGCTGGCGGGCGAGCCGAGCCTGTTGCTGCTCGACGAACCGACCGAGGGCATCCAGCCCAATGTCGTCCAGCAAATCGAAGCGGCCTTGGTTCATGTGCGCGACGAACTGGGCATGACGGTGCTGGTGGTCGAACAATATCTGGACTTCGTGTGGCGCTTTGCCGACCGCTATTGCGCGATGCAGAATGGGCGGATCATCCGGCAGGGCGCGATCGCCGACGAAAGCGCGAAAGACGTCGCGCATCTGGTGCAGATCTAGCGCAAGCCTATAAAACTCCGTCATTCCCGCGCAGGCGGGAATCTATCTCCCGACTTTGCACCAGTGGATAGCGACGGAGATGGATCCCCGCCTGCGCGGGGATGACGATAAAGGATCGGGGAGGAGTATCACCCGCCCGGTTCGGCCAGTGCAATGTCCATGTCCGCAAGCGCCAGGCGCAGCAGTTCGGCCATGCCCGCGCGAGCCGCCGCCGTGTCGCGCGACGCGATCGCCTGATAGACGGCGCGGTGGTCGGGTAGGGGGTCGCGGGGGAGCAATTTCTTGCGATGCTTGAAGGTGGTTGTCCAACTCACCGCTGCGCCGACCGAACTGGCGAGCGCCTCCAGCGCATCATTATGGGTCGCCGCCAGGATCATATTGTGGAAGCGCTGGTCGGCGGCGCGGCCTTCGGGGGTGGAGAGACCATAGCGGCCCATTTCCGCCAGCGCCGCTTCCATCACCGCGAGTTGCTCATCGGTGCGGCGGCGCGCGGCGAATTCCGCTGCAGCCGGTTCGATGACGCCACGCAGCTCGAACAGGTCGCGGATGAAATTGGCATCCGGCTCGCCCGCGAACATCCAGGCGAGCATTTCGGGGTCGAGCACGTTCCAGCGGTTGCGCGGGAGAACGCGGGTGCCCGCCTTTGGGCGGCTTTCCAGCATCCCCTTGGCGATCAGGATGCGGACAGCCTCGCGATAGGCGGTGCGCGACACGCCGAGGCGATCGGACGCCTCGATCTCGCCTTCGAACAATTCGCCCGGTCTGTGCTTCCCGGTCAGGATGGCCGTGCCCAGGTCGCGGGCGATCGTCTGATGGATGCGGAGCGTGCTTTCGTCCGATCCGAACTTGCGCCCGCTGCCCAAAACCTTGCTCCCTTATCAGTCCTCGAACACAGCCGTAGGACAATGTCGGCCGCAAAGGAAGGCATCGGCGACAAGACGGAGCGGTGCAATATCGGCGTCGATCGCCCGGTCAGCCACCAGATCGACGAAACGGCGATACATGGCGGGATATTCCTCGTCCGGCGCTTTCACCTGCACTTCGCCGTCCAACCGCAGCGTGTTGCCGCCTTCGGACAGGAGCAGGCTGCCATTGTCGGTATCGACGGCAATGTCCCAGGTCTGCGGGCCGGTCTGACGCCAATCGAACACGGTGTCGATCGGTGCGCCCGACGCGGTCGCCATGGCGAGCGTCGCGCCGATCGGGGCGTCCTTGTTGGAGGGCACTTCCAGATTGGCGGATAGGACGGTGACGGGTTCGGGGACGATTTCGGTCAGGATGGACAGGGCGTTGATGCCCGGATCGAAGACGCCAAAGCCGCCAGCTTCCCAGATCCAGGGCTGGCCGGGGTGCCAGTGGCGCACATCCTCACGCCATTGGATCGAAATCCGTTCGATTTGGCGCTGCGCGATCCAGGCCTTGGCCTGCGCCACGGCAGCGGCGTAGCGGCTGTGCCAGCTGGCGTAGAGGGTGACGTTCTGCGCCTTTGCCAGCGCGATCAGGGCTTCGACTTCGGAAACGGTCGCGCCGGGCGGCTTTTCGAGGAAGACATGCTTGCCCGCCAGCAACGCCTGCCGTGCCGCATGATAGCGGGCCTGCGGTGGCTGGCACAGGATGACGGCGTCGAGGTCCGGTTCGCCCGCCAGCATCGCGCCGAGGTCGGGGTAATTATTCACCCCTTCCCCCTGCGCGTTGCGGCTGGCGACGGCGACCAGATCGATGCCGTCAGTCTTTTCCATCGCGGGCAGGTGCTGGTCGCGCGCGATTTTACCCAGCCCTACCAGACCTGCCCGGATGCTCATGCAGCAGCGACCAGCTTGCCATCGACGCGGCGCGTCAGGCCAAGCGGGTTGGCGTCCTGCAGGGCGGCTGGCAGCAGCGCGTCGGGCACGTCCTGATAGCAGACGGGGCGCAGGAAGCGCATCATCGCCAGCGTGCCGACCGAGGTCGAGCGGCCATCGGCGGTCGACGGGAAGGGACCGCCATGGACCATGGCATGGGTCACTTCGACGCCGGTGGGCCAGCCGTTGGTCAGGATGCGGCCGACCTTGCGCGACAGTACGGGGAGCAGCTTGGCGGCGTCGGCATTGTCGGCTTCGGTCAGTTGGAGCGTAGCGGTCAGCTGGCCTTCGAGACCGGCGATGGTCGCGATGACTTCCTCGATGCTGCTGCATTTGATCAAAACGGACGACGAACCGAACACTTCTTCGGCCAGAAGCGGGTTGGCCCCGAAGGTTGCGGAGTCGGTCGCGAAGAAGGCGGCCTGGCCACGGTTACAGCCGTCCGCTTCAGTGCCGCGAGCGACGGTGGTGACGCCATCTGCGCCGGACAGGGCAGCGACGCCCTTTTCATAGGCTTCGTGGATGCCGGGCGTCAGCATGACCTGCGGCTGGGCACCGGACATGGCTTGCGCGGCGGCGGCGACGAACGTGTCGAGGTCCGGGCCATCGAGGGCGATGACGAGGCCGGGGTTGGTGCAGAACTGGCCCGACCCCATGGTCAGCGAGCCGACGAACGCCGTGCCCATGGCTTCGGCCCGTTCGGCCAGAGCGCCGGGGAGCAGAACGACGGGGTTGATGCTCGACATTTCGGCATAGACCGGGATCGGTTCGTTGCGTTCCGCCGCGATCTTCATGAGCGCAACGCCACCACCGCGCGATCCGGTGAAGCCGACCGCCTTGACGCGGGGATCAGCGACCAGGGCGCCACCCAGCGCGCGGTTGGCACCGGGCAGGTAGGAGAAGACGCCTTCGTGCAGGCCACAGGCCTTGACCGCTGCCTGGATGGCGCGGGCGACCAGTTCGCCGGTGCCGGGATGGGCGCTATGGCCCTTGACGATGACGGGCGAACCAGCGGCGAAGGCCGATGCAGTGTCACCGCCTGCGACCGAGAAGGCGAGCGGGAAGTTGGACGCGCCGAACACGGCGACCGGGCCGACCGAATGGTTGACGCGGCGCAGGTCTGCACGTGGCATCGGCGCGCGATCGGGCATGGCGGGGTCGATCGTGGCGTCGAACCAGTCACCACGGCGGACATAGCTGGCGAACAAGCGCAACTGGCCGACGGTGCGGCCCCGCTCGCCTTCCAGACGGGCGCGCGGCAGGCCGGATTCGGCCATGGCGGTTTCGATCAGCAGGTCGCCGATGGCGACGATATTGTCCGCGACGGCTTCCAGGAAGGTCGCGCGGGCGTCGGGTGCTAGGGTCGAGAAACTGTCGAACGCGGCATCGGCCAGCTTGGCGGCTTCTTCGACTTCAGCGGGCATGGCGCTGGAGAAGGCGACGTCGCCCTTTTCGCCGGTCGCCGGGTTGATCGCGTAGAAAGTCTCTCCGCCCTGACGCTCATTTGCGCCGATGAGGATGGCTCCGTTGAACATGGGATTCTCCTGAAATTGGTTCATGATGCTGTTCCCCGGCGTGGGCCGGGGAACAGGGAAGGGGTCAGTGATTGTCGCGCGGCAAGCCCATGGTCTGGGCAATGCGCTGATATTTCTCCGCGCCTTCGAGGATCGCGCCGGTGTCCATCTGGCCAACGACCGACCGCTGGATTTCCTGCCACGGCGTTTGCGACGCGGGATATTTAAAGCCGCCAGCGGCCTCCAGCTTCGCGCGGCGTTCCGCCAGTTCCTCGTCCGAAATCAGCACGTTGACCGTGCCAGTGTTGAGATCCATCCGCACCCGGTCGCCGGTTTCGAGCAGCGCGAGCCCGCCCATGGCCGCCGCTTCGGGCGAGGCGTTGAGGATCGACGGGCTGCCCGACGTGCCCGATTGGCGACCATCGCCGATGCAGGGTAGAGCCGAAACGCCTTCGGTGATGAGATAGGCAGGGGGACGCATGTTTACAACTTCGGCTGCGCCCGGATAGCCGATCGGCCCCGCGCCGCGCATGAAGAGCAAGGTCTGATCCGTGATGCCGACCGAGGGATCATCGATGCGGTGATGATAATCTTCCGGCCCGTCGAACACGACCGCCGGGCCTTCAAAGGCATTGGGGTCTTCGGGATTGGACAGATAGCGGTCGCGGAATTCCGGGCTGATGACGCTCGTCTTCATGACGGCGGCGTCGAACAGATTGCCCGACAGGACCAGGAAGCCCGCATCCTCGACCAAAGGCTGGTCGAAAGGACGGATGACCTTTTCGTCTTCGATTTCCACGCCGCGGCAATTGTCGCCCATGGTCTTGCCATTGACGGTCATCACATCCTCGTGGATCAACCCCTGTGCGATCAGCTGGGCGACCACGGCGGGGACGCCACCGGCGCGATAATAATCCTCGCCCAGATATTCGCCCGCAGGCTGGAGGTTGACCAGCAGCGGGATTTTGTGACCGACCGTCTCCCAATCCTTGAGCGGCAGGTCGACGCCGATATGGCGGGCGATCGCGGCCAGATGGATCGGCGCGTTGGTCGATCCGCCGATGGCGCTGTTGACCATGATCGCATTGTGGAAGGCATCGCGGGTCAGGATGTCAGAGGGTTTCAGATCCTCGGCCACCATTTCGACGATGCGCTTGCCGGTCAGATAAGCGACTTCCTGGCGATCGCGATAGGGGGCCGGGATCGCGGCCGATCCGGGCAGCATCATGCCCAGTGCTTCGGCCAGCGAGTTCATGGTGGAGGCGGTGCCCATCGTGTTGCAATAGCCGGTGGACGGGGCGGAGGAGGCGACCAGCTTGATAAAGCCTTCATCGTCGATCTTGCCCGCCGCGAGCAATTGGCGTGCTTTCCAGACGATCGTGCCCGAACCGGTACGCTCGCCCTTGAACCAGCCGTTCAGCATCGGGCCGACCGACAGCGCAATGGCGGGGATGTTGACGGTTGCCGCCGCCATTAGCAGCGCCGGGGTGGTCTTGTCGCAGCCGGTGGTCAGGATCACGCCATCGAGCGGATAACCGTACATAGCCTCGACCAGGCCGAGATAGGCGAGGTTACGGTCAAGGCCGGCGGTCGGGCGCTTGCCGGTTTCTTGAATAGGATGGACCGGAAATTCGAGCGCAATGCCGCCCATTTCGCGGATGCCGTCACGCATGCGTTCGGCCAGGACCATATGGTGGCGGTTGCAGGGCGACAGGTCGCTGCCGGTCTGGGCGATGCCGATGATCGGCTTGCCGCTACGCAGTTCGTCGAGGCTGAGGCCGAAATTGAGATAGCGCTCCAAATAGAGCGCTGTCATGTCGATATTGTCGGGGTTGTCGAACCAGGCGCGGCTACGCAGTTTGGGGGCGGAGTTGGACGAATCGCTCATTGGGGCATCCTGACGAGAATAAGGCATGGCGCTTTTTGCGCGCTCGCCATTCCGATATACTCATACAAATACAGTTTCAAGCGTGCATGCGACCGATGCCGCAAATTTGGCGTTGATCCGGGGCGCGCACCGCCGCTTGCGTAGCCGACCCGGCGGCTGGCCTGCCCATTTGTCCAGCGCATGCGCTCTTGAAACGCGCCAGGCATCGGCGCATGGACCGGCCATGACCGCGACCTTCCCCCGATCGTCCGCCGCGCCTGCGCCGCGCGCCATCGCCCGCTGGCTGCTATCGGTAGCAGCGCTCGTGTTCCTCATGGTCGTGGTCGGCGGCATTACCCGCCTGACCGAATCCGGCCTGTCGATCACGCAATGGAAGCCGATCACCGGGGCCATTCCCCCGCTGACCCATGAACAATGGATGGAGGCGTTTCGCCTCTACCAGCAGATCCCCGAATATCAGCAGATCAACCGGGGCATGAGCCTCAATGATTTCCAGTTCATCTTCTTCTGGGAATGGGCGCATCGGTTGCTGGGGCGGCTGATCGGATTGGCCTTTGCTCTGCCCTTGCTGTGGTTCGCGTGGAAGCGCGCCATTCCGCAGGGCTATGGCTGGCGGCTGCTGGCGCTGCTGGCGCTGGGCGGATTGCAGGGGGCGATCGGCTGGTGGATGGTGCAATCGGGCCTATCGGAACGCACCGACGTCAGCCATTATCGGCTGGCCGTGCATTTGCTCAATGCGCTGTTCATCATCGGCGGGCTGGTGTGGACCGCGCTTGACCTGTTGATGCTGGCGCGGGACCGCAATGCGCGCCCGGCGACGCTGCGGCCCTTTGCGTTGGTCGTGCTGATCGGGCTGTTCGTGCAATTGCTGTTCGGGGCGTTCACCGCCGGGCTGAACGCGGGCTATGTCGCCAACACCTGGCCGCTGATGAATGACCGCTTCGTGCCCGACGGCATGGCGTGGATGGGGTCGCTATGGGCGACGCTGTCGAGCGACCCTTATCTCGTCCATTTCATCCATCGCTGGTGGGCCTGGGGTGCCGCCATCCTGGCCATCATGCTGGCGCGCCGGGCCAAGCGGGCTGGACAGCGCGGCGCGTCGATCGCGATCAATGCCAGCGTGGGCACGCAAATCCTGCTGGGGATAGCCACGGTGATGAGCGGCATCGCCCTGCCGCTCGCCGTGCTGCATCAGGCGGTCGGCGCGATCGTCGTGGCGGCGCTCGCCTGGGGCGCGCACAGCATCGGGCGGCGCAGGGGCTAAGGCGCGCGGCTTTAGGGCTTGGGCGCGCTCGCCGCATTGGCGGCGGCTTCCGGCGCGGCGGCCGGTGTCGCGGCGGGCAATAGTCGCAGGCTCCGCAATAGTGCGTCCGATATGCTCTGATATTGTTCGCTCAGCATTTCGGGATAGACGAAGGTCGCGGTCACGATCGATCCGTCCGGCTGGCGCAGCAGGCGCACGGCGACATTATTGCCTTCGCCGTCATTGGCGGTGCCGCGATATTCATTGTCGCCGATGAAATCGCCATCGACGCCTTCGGCCCCGTCGCTGACCGCCTCGACAATCTGTTGCAATGTCTGGTCGCCGTCATTCTTCTGCCAGAAGACGCGCACGTCCGCGCCGGCACCGGGATCTTCATAGACCACGCCATCGGCATTGCTGGCGCTTTCATCCTTCACCCAGCCTTCGGGGAGCGTGACGGAAAAGCCGCGCGCGGCATTTACATAATCGAGCGATTCCAGGCCTTCGTCGCTCTGCTGCGTGGCGAGCGCTTCTGCCGCGGCGGCATTGGCGGCGGCGGCCAATTCCTCCTGGCTCGGCATATCGGCAACCGGCTCGGTGCGGCCGCAGGCGGCGAGCAACAGGAAGGGCAGGCAAGCGGTAAGGGGAAAACGGTTCATGCGCGATCCAAAGCATAGGCGCGGCGATAATTCAACGACATTGCCCGAAAGGAGGCGACAGGACGTCATGTTCACCGGTCAGGCGGCGCTGTCGATGCCCAGTTCGGCCAATTTGCGGTACAGGGTCGATCGCCCGATCCCTAGCCGTCGGGCGACTTCGGTCATGCGACCGCGATAATGGCCGATGGCGAGGCGGATGACGTCCGCTTCGATGTCAGCAAGCTGGCGAACATGGCCGTCGCCCTCGAACAGGGTGATGCCTGCGCCGTCTCGATGCGGCTGATTGGCGGCGCGCGGGCGGATGGACAAGCGATCGAGCGGGTCGCTCGCCTTGATCTGAGCGGCGATCTGCGGGAAATCCTGCGGCGTCAGGGCGTCGCCCTCGCACAGCACGGCGGCGCGGAACAGGGCGTTCTGAAGCTGGCGGACATTGCCGGGCCAGCCATGCTGCATCAGCAGCGCGAGCGCATCATCGGTGAGGCCCAAGCCACGCAGACCCGGCTGCGCGGCGATCCGCGTCAGCAGGTGGCGGCACAAAGCCGGAATGTCGCCCATGCGTTCGCGCAATGGCGGAATGGTAAGCTGGACGACGTTGAGGCGATAATAAAGATCCTCGCGGAAGCGCCCGGCCTCAATCTCTTCGGCCAGCTTTTTGTTGGTGGCGGCGATGACTCGCACATCGACATGGATCGGACGGCGCGCGCCGATCGGCTGGACTTCGCCATCCTGTAGTACGCGCAGCAATTTGACCTGCGCATCCATGGGCATTTCACTGACTTCATCGAGGAAGAGCGTGCCCATGTCCGCGCTGGCAAATTTACCGACATGCCGGTCGAAGGCACCGGTGAAGGCACCACGCTCATGGCCGAACAGTTCCGATTCGACGAGGTTGGCGGGGATGGCACCGCAATTGACGGTGACCATCGCCTGCTTGTGGCGCGGGGAGGCGGCGTGGATGGCGCGCGCGATCACATCCTTGCCGACGCCGCTTTCGCCCTCGATCAAGACCGGCACGCGGGCGCGCGCCGCTTTGGCCGCGATGGCGAGGGCCGCGCGGAATTGCGGCGCGGACCCGACGACATCCTCGAAAGAGAGGGGGGCGGTGATTTTTTCGGTCAGCGGGCGCAGTTCGCCATCGCTGCCATCTGTGAGCGTGGCATTGAGCGCGGCGAGCAGGCGTTCGGGCGCGATCGGCTTGGAAAGATAGTCGGTGGCCCCGGCGCGCATCGCATCGACCGCGACGGCGACATTGTTATGGGCGGTGAGGATCAGGATCGGCAGCGCCGGGCGACGGGCGCGAATCTCGCCGACCAGGCCCGCTGGCTCATAATCGGGGCTCCATTGGTCGAGGATGATCGCGTCGAGTTGCATCCCGTCCTGCGTGCCGAGCATCGCAATGGCGGTTTCATGGTCGCCTGCAAAGATCGTGCGCCAGCCTGCACGCGCCGCGAGCGCCGATACCAGCCGCCTTTGCGCTGGTTCGTCGTCGATCAACATCAGCATTGGTATGCCGTCGCGCGCCATTCGCACCCCTCAATTGCAACAGGCGACCGACGATAGGGACGCGGGGTAAAGGCGCGCTTAACCGCGAAAGATTTTCTTGGCCTTGGGCGGGTTGAGGGGGGGGCAGGTTGCGGATAAGAGGTTGGCCTGATTTTACCACAATAGGGAGACCCAGCATGGCCACGGACGGAAATATCAAGGATGCGACCCAGACCTATTCGGGGTTTGTGGGGCTGATGAAATGGGGCACGATCGCCTCGGTGGCGGTGGCCGCGATCGTGGTGCTGCTGATCTCCAGCTAAGCACGGCGCGACGAACAGGGAGGGGATGCCATAATAATGAAAATAGCAGTGGTGAAAGAACAGGCAGCGGGCGAAGCCCGTGTTGCCGCGACGCCGGAAACGGTGAAGAAATTTATCGGCCTTGGCGCGCAGGTCGCCGTCGAGGCGGGGGCCGGGCTGACCGCGTCGATTGCCGATGCCGACTATGCGGCGGCGGGCGCGAGCGTCGCCGATCGAGCCGCGACAGTTGCAGGCGCGGACATCGTGCTGGGCGTACAGGGGCCGGACGTGGCCAGCCTGTCCGGCGCTAATGCAGGTGCCTGGATCGTGGCTGGCCTTAACCCGTTCGGTGACCGGGCACGGGTCGATGCCTATGCCGCAGCGGGCTATGAGGCGCTGGCCATGGAGTTCATGCCGCGCATCACGCGCGCGCAGTCGATGGACATCCTGTCGTCCCAGTCGAACCTGTCGGGCTATAAAGCGGTGCTGGATGCTGCCGCCGAATATGGCCGGGCCTTTCCGATGATGATGACGGCGGCGGGCACGGTGTCGGCCGCGCGCGTCTTCATCATGGGCGTGGGCGTGGCAGGCCTGCAGGCGATCGCTACCGCCAAGCGGTTGGGTGCGCAGGTCAGTGCGACCGACGTGCGGGCGGCGACGAAGGAACAGATCGAATCGCTGGGCGCCAAGGCGATCTTCGTCGAGAAGGTCGCGGGCATCGAGGGCGAAGGATCGGGCGGCTATGCCACCGAAATGTCCGACGAATATAAGGCCGCGCAGGCCGAACTCGTGTCGGCGCACATCGCCAAGCAGGACATCGTCATCACCACGGCGCTCATTCCGGGGCGGCCCGCGCCGCGCCTGATCAGCGACGCGCAGATCGCGACGATGAAGCCGGGCAGCGTGATCGTCGATCTGGCGGTCGAGCAGGGCGGCAATGTCGAAGGCGCGGTGCCCGGCGAAGTGGCCCTGCGCCACGGCGTCAAGATCTTGGGGCATCGCAACGTACCATCGCGGCTGGCGGCGGACACGTCCGCTTTGTTCTCGCGCAACCTGTTCAACTTCCTGTCCGCCTTCTGGGACAAGGACAAGGGCGCGCCGGTGTTGGACGACGAAATCGGCAACGCCATCCGCCTGACGCAGGGCGGCAAGGTCGTGAACGAGCGGTTGTTGGCGAGCTGATGGCGAATTTTGCCCCTATAATCCTCCCCCATGGGGGGAGGTGGCAGGGCGAAGCCCTGACGGAGGGGTGTCACCCTATCGATAGGGTGACACCCCTCCGTCACGCTGCGCGTGCCACCTCCCCTTACAGGGGAGGAATATAGATGCTGCAAGGCGGCGATGTCGGCATGTCGAGGGCCAAGTCTCTCAGGCAGGCCATGTCGCTACCCGAAGTGTTGCTGTGGAATGCGTTACGCGATCAAACTAATGGCCTGAAATTTCGCAGACAGCATCCATCTGGTCCTTATGTGGCAGACTTTTACTGCCATCAGGCCCGGATGATCGTTGAAGTGGACGGCGAAGCGCATGGGCGGGGCGATGCGCCGATACTGGATGAACAGCGGGATCGCTGGTTTGCGGAACGCGGCATTCATGTCCTTCGCATACCCGCCGTCGCAATATTGAATGATCTGGACACAGTCGTCGCCGGGGTAAAGGTGATGGCCAAAGAGAGAATAGGGGAGGGCTAGAATGGACTTTATTTCCATCCTGTCGGTTTTTGTGCTGGCCTGTTTCGTCGGCTATTATGTGGTGTGGTCGGTGACGCCCGCGCTGCATACGCCGTTGATGGCGGTCACTAACGCTATTTCATCCGTCATCATCGTCGGCGCGCTGGTCGCGTCGGCGGAGGCGGGGAGCGCTGCGGCCAAATATCTGGGGCTGCTCGCGGTGGTCTTTGCATCGGTCAACATCTTCGGCGGCTTTGCCGTCACGGAACGGATGCTGGCGATGTACAAGAAGAAGGAGCGCAAGTGATGCATGAGATCGCACAGATACCATGGGGCGTGAGCCTCGCTTATCTGGTCGCAGGCGTCCTGTTCATCCTGGCCCTTCGTGGCCTCTCCAGCCCGGCCACCAGCCGTCGCGGCAACCGCATGGGCATGGTGGGTATGGCGATTGCCGTCGCCACCACGCTCTACACCCATGACGTAGTGAGCCTGCCCGAAATCATCGGGGCTATCGTCATCGGCGGCGGTATCGGCTTCATCATCGCGCGGCGGATCGCGATGACGGACATGCCGCAGCTTGTCGCGGCCTTTCACTCGCTCGTCGGCATGGCCGCCGTGCTGGTGGGCGCAGCGGCGTTCCTCAACCCCGGTGCGTTCGGGATTTTGGATGCCGTGACGGGTGAAATCCATGGTGCCAGCCGCATCGAAATGGGTCTGGGCGTGGCGATCGGCGCGATCACCTTCTCCGGTTCGGTTATCGCCTTCCTGAAACTCAACGGCAATATGTCGGGCAAGCCGATCATGCTGCCGGGGCGGCATGTCATCAACCTGGGCACCCTGGCCGCGATATTGGGCCTGATCGCCTATTTCGTGACCGACCAGAGCCCCTGGATATTCTGGACCGTGACGGCGCTCAGCTTCATCATCGGCTTCCTGCTGATCATACCGATCGGTGGGGCGGACATGCCGGTCGTGGTGTCGATGCTCAACAGCTATTCGGGCTGGGCGGCCGCCGCGATGGGCTTTACGCTGGGCAACAGCGCGATGATCATCACCGGCGCGCTGGTGGGATCGTCGGGCGCGATCCTGTCCTACATCATGTGCAAGGCGATGAATCGCAGCTTCATCAGCGTGATCGCGGGAGGCTTCGGCGCGGAGTCCGGGCCTTCGGGCGCAGGTGGGCCGGTCATCGACCGTCCCTACAAGCGTGGCTCGGCCGAGGACGCCGCCTTCCTGATGAAGCAGGCCGACAGCGTCATCATCGTGCCGGGCTATGGCATGGCGGTGAGCCAGGCCCAGCATGCGCTGCGCGAAATGGGCGACCTGCTCAAGAAGGAAGGCGTCAGCGTCAAATATGCGATCCATCCCGTCGCGGGCCGGATGCCGGGGCATATGAACGTGCTGCTGGCCGAAGCGAACGTATCCTATGACGAAGTGTTCGAGTTGGAGGACATCAACAGCGAGTTCGGCCAGTGCGACGTCGCCTTCGTCATCGGCGCGAACGACGTCACCAATCCGGCGGCCAAGACCGACAAGACTTCGCCCATCTATGGCATGCCGATCTTGGACGTCGCCAACGCCAAGTCGGTGCTGTTCGTCAAGCGTTCCATGGGCGGGGCGGGCTATGCCGGCGTCGATAATGAAGTGTTCTATATGGACAACACCATGATGCTGCTCGCCGATGCCAAGAAGATGGTCGAAGAAATCGTCAAGGGGCTTGCCCACTAAGCCGGGCTTCCCCTAACCATCATGGGGACGGCCGGGCGACCGCTCGGCCGTCCCTTTTTCATTGCGGGGCAAGAACATCAGATGCGCAAGATCGGCCTGATCGGGGGAATGAGCTGGGCGTCCACGGCGCGCTATTATCAGATCATCAACGAAGCGGTGCAGCGGACCCAGGGCGGGCTGCACAGTGCGCCACTGGCGATCGAAAGCCTGGACTTCGCGGGGGTGGCGCAATGCGTGTCGGACGACGATTGGGATTGCGCGTCCGTCCCGTTGGTGACGGCGGCGCGGCGGCTGGAGGCGGCCGAGACGCAGGCGCTGCTGATCTGCGCCAATTCGATGCATCGCGTCCATGACCGGGTGCAGGCGGCTGTATCCATTCCGGTCATCCATATCGCCGACGTGGTGGGGCAAGCGATGAAGCGGGATGGTATCACCACCGCCGCGCTGCTCGGCACGCGCAATGTCATGATGGAGAAATTCTATCGCCAGCGGCTGGTGGGCCATGGCATGTCGCTACTGCCGCCCGATCCTGCGCTGGCCGACCGCATCAATCACATCATGTATGAAGAATTGTCGGCGGGGCGGATCAACAAGGATTCGCAGCGCTTCATGAAAAGCGCGCTGACCGACATCGCCAAGCAGGATGTGCAGGCGGTGGTGCTGGCCTGTACTGAGTTGGAACTGATCGTCGACGTGAAGGCCAATGTGCTGCCAATCTACGACTGCACCAGCATTCACGCGATGGCAGGCGTGGATTTCATCCTGGGGGGGTAAGGCAAGGTCCGGTGCCCTGCCGCTTGGTCAGCGGAAAATGTCCGGGAATGCCTTTGTCATGGTGTCAAGGCTGGGCGACAGGATGTGGGCCGGGTCAAGCCCAAGGGGGACTGCTACGAAGTTCCAAACGCGCGCTCCGACGAACTCGGCTACACTGGAATATTGATAGCCAAATAGGTCAAATATACGATAGCCGCGGTTAGCAATGAAGCCAAATAGATCTTCGGGCTGATATTTGAAATAGCCTGGCGCACTCGAATCCCATTCGAACGTAACGATAGGTTGGCTGTCGAATATTTTTTTAGCGCCTAAAAATGCATGATATTCCGCACCCTCAATGTCGAATTTGGCAAAGCGTAACAGGGCCACAAAATAATCATCGACCATGCTATCGATGGTATGCATTTTTACCTTTATTTCTTCGACTTCACCACTGGCGAGAATGGCCCGGTTCGCCAAGCCGCTAAGGCCAGAGTCATTTGCCTTGCTGAAATAGAAGGTGGCTTCGCCGGGTTCATTGGACACGGCGCATTGATGGAGGGTCAGTCGCGGCCGAAGATGGGAATAATGGAGATCTACCGTTGCCATCGTGCGCCGGGCAAGTTCCGGTGCTGCTTCGAAACCTACGACTTGACCGGCCTCTCCCACGGCCTCGCCCATCTGTATGAAATGACCGCCATGATTGACCCCGACATCCAGCATCGTATCGCCCGGCCGAGCATGGGCGACATAAAGATCTCGGATCAATCCTTCCATATCTGGCCAGGATCCGCCGTTCGCTTGTACCAGTCTATCTGCGAAATTATGACGATCCAACCGGCCGGCTACGGAACTGGCGAACATAGAAATCTACCCTGCTGCTGATAGGTCAGCCTTGCGGCTCTGGCCCTTGGCCTTCTTCACGCCGGTCGGAAACTTGTCAACGATCGTTCCGACTCGCCCGTTTCGGCTCACCGCGTCGGCGTCCAGGTCTGGGTTTTGCAAAGGAACGCGATGCAACCCTGGACCTTCAAGGTGCCATTGGGGTTGCGGTTGATCTTGGACTTGTAGCTTTTGCCGCTTTCGGGATCGTAGATCGTCCCTTTCCAGATGTCGCCCGCGTCGGAAAAGCCGGTCAACAAGGGCAGGCCCACCAGCGGGCGCGAGCGTAGCGCAGGATCGCTGTTTTCCGCGTCGGTGTGCGGACGGCCGGGGGTGGGTTTGAGGATCTTTTCGATCTTGCCGCACAGGCTTTTGCCGCACGGTGCGATGTGGACGATCGCCTTGCCATCGACGGTGGTCCAGCGGCCGGTCACGGGCTGAGCGGCCTGGGCGGGCAGGGCCGAGGCAGCGGCCAATGTGGCGATGGTGAATGCGATGCTCTTCATGCGATCCTCTCTCTTGGTCTTGGGACCAGAGATAGGCGGGATGCGCGGTGCCCGCCACCGCCATTTATGGCGGAAGCAGGCAGTTTGGCGCGAAACGCTACGGCATCGCGCAGCGCGTGGCCGCAATTTTTTAGAAGGCCTCGCTGATCGAGCAGGCCGCCGGACCCAGGATGACGACGAACAGGGTCGGCAGGATGAAGAGGATGAGCGGCACGGTCATGATCGCGGGCAGGCGTGCCGCCTTTTCTTCCGCGCGCATCATGCGATCATGGCGGAATTCGGCGGAGAGGACGCGCAGCGCGGAGGCAAGCGGGGTGCCATATTTTTCGGTCTGGATCATGGTCGTCACCACGCCCTTGACTGCATCCAGCTTGACGCGCGTCGCGAGATTTTCAAACGCCATGCGCCGTTCGGTGAGGAACGACAGTTCGATCGCGGTCAGCTGAAATTCGTCGCCCAGTTCGGGATAAGCCTTGCCCAGTTCGCGTGCGACGCGGTTGAAGGCGGCATCGACGGTCAGCCCCGCCTCGGCGCAGATGACCAGCAGGTCGAGCGCATCGGGTAGCCCCTTGCGGATGGCGGCCGAACGCTTCGTTACCTTGTTGTCGATGTAGAGATCGGGTGCCTTGTAAGCGAGTATCAGGGTGATGGCGAAGGCGAAAAAGCGCTTCAACGGTCCCCATTCCGGCTGGATGCCGACGACATAGAGCAGGGTGACGGCAAGCCCGCCGATGATGATCGGCATGAACATGCGGCCGAAGATCACAGCGACGGCAAGATCCTTGGACCGGATGCCGGCCTGGGCCAGGCGGATCTGGGCGTCCTTGAGCTGGTCGTCCTGCAAGACCTTCAGGCTCGACAGGAAGGAGCGCATATTGTCGGTCGTCTGGTTCTTCTTGACCAGGCTGGCCCGGCGCTTGCCGGTGGACGCGGTAATGCCCGCCTTCAACTGTTCGCGCCGTTCATTGAGCGCCTTGACCCGCTTGGCCATCGGATCGCGCACCGTCATCACCGCATAAAGGGCAAAAAGCATGGCGAGCGTCGCCAGCGCGGCCAGCAGGGTGCCGACGTCAGTGGCCGTCAGGCCAAATAATGTGCCGACTGGGGCAGGGGCGTCCATATCTTTTCTCCCGTCCCGATCAGATTTCGAAATTGACCATTTGCGCCATGATGAACGCGCCGATGCCCATCCAGCAGAAGCCACCTATGCCCACGACCTGCATCAGCGAAAGGCCAAAGAGGCCCGCCGGGTCCGGTGTGAAGAAAGGGCTCATATAGTCGAAGTTGATGTAGCAGATCATCCCGAACACCAGGAAGGGCAGGGCGCCGATGATATAGGCCGACGCCTTGGATTCCGACGACATGGCGCGGATCTTGAGCTTCATCTGCGCGCGCTGACGCAGGACCGTCGCCAGATTGGACAGGGTTTCGGCCAGGTTGCCGCCGGTTTCCCGCTGGATCGACAAGGTGATGACGAAGAATTGAAATTCAGGCGTGCCCAGGCGATCGGCGGTTTCCTGCAACGCCTGTTCCATCGACCGGCCGATCTTGATCCGTTCGGTGATGAGCTTGAACTCTTCGCCCACTGGTCCCGGCACTTCGCTCGACACGATGCCCAATGTTTCCGCGATCGGCAGGCCAGAGCGCAGGCCGCGCGTCAGCAGTTCCAGCGCATCGGGGAATTTGGCGGTGAATTGATTGACCCGCTTGGTGATCAGGCGACCGACCCACCAGTGCGGCAGGCCAAGGCCCGCAGCCAGTCCGAACATCAGCGCCATCAGCGGCGGAAAGCCGCGTAGCATCAGCAAGGCGGCAAGCCCCAGGAAGATGAATGCGCTGGCCGTCATATATTGGCTGAGCGTCCATTTCTTGCCGGTCATCACGATCCGCTTGGTCAGATTTTCCGGGTTGGGGATGAGCGAGACCAGCATCTTGGTTTCGATGGTGGTGGAGCGGTTGGAAATCGCCTTGCGCATGCGCGCTTCCAGCAATGCTTCGGCCGAATCGCTGTGACGGCCGCGGATCATCGCGACGCGGCGCTTACGCGCCTTTTCCGGTGATGGACCGGCAAAGGCGATGACGGCGAGGCCCATGAGGGTCGCCATCAACACCATGATCAGGATGAAATTGCCGTCCATTATCTACCCCGTCCTTCATGGGCTGCCGTCGCCACCGGGCGACCTGCGTCGTCAATCTTCCAGCGCGGCGGCCTTGTCCTTGCGTCGCGACGGCATCATGGCCCTGAAGTCGATCTTGCCGAGCAGGGAGTCGCCCTTTTTCGCGGCAGGTTTTCCACCGGATTGGGCCGAGTCCACCTCCGCTGCGCCGACTATCTCTTCGAGCAGGCTGGAGCAGGCTGCCCCGATCTTGCTGCCCTTGGCGGTTTCGGCCAGCGTTTTGCCGAGCTTTGCCGCCTGCGATGCCACGCGCAGGTCGAAGGGGATGAGGACATCGACCTTGCGCTCGATCGACTGTTCGAAATCCTTGCGGCTGATCTCCGGCGATCCAGGGTGGACGCGGTTGGCGACCACGACGACGCGACTGTTGGGCGCGTGCGTCTTGAGCCAGGACAGAATGCGGATCGTGTCGCGCGCTGACGCCAGCGTCAGTTCGGTCACGACCATCGTGACCTGAATCTCGCTGATCAAATGAGGGTGCTGAATCAGCATGGCGCGCGGCAGGTCGATGACGCTGCATTCGAAGACCGAGCGGAACTCTTCCAGCAATTGGTAGAAGGCACCACCATCGGTCAGCATCGGCTGGCTGATGGGGGCTTCGGCCGAGAGGATCGCCAGCGTGTCGCTGGCGCGGACCATGGCGCGTTCGATGAACAGACCGTCGATCCGGCTCGGATTTTCGATCGCGTCGGTCAGGCCACGGCCCGGCTCCAGGTCGAGGGCGAGCGCATCGGTGCCGAAATGCACGTCGAGGTCGAGCAACGCGGTCTGGCGCTTCTTCTTGTCCGACAGCATCCAGGCGAGCGAAGTCGCCAGACTGGACGCGCCGACGCCGCCGCGCGTGCCGATGACCGCGACGGCCATATGCGGTCGGTCCGGCGTCGCATCGCGCGGCGCCATGAACACCGCCTGCGCATTGGCCAGCGCATCGCGCAACTGGTCGGCGCCGAACGGCTTGAGCAGATAATCCTGAATGCCGCTGGCGACGAGATCGCGGTAGAGGCGCACGTCGTTGACCTGGCCCGCCGCGATGACGACGGTGCCCGGTTCGCACACTTCGGCGAGGCTGTTGATGTCGTTGAGCGGATCGCCGCTTTCGGACATATCGACGAACAGGATCTGGGGCGAAGCGGTGATCGACAGGCTCTGGACCGCATTGCGCATCCCACCCTTGTTCACTTTTTCAGGCGCCCAGCCCATTTCGGCCGCGACGGCGCGAACCATGTCAAAGCTATGATCGTCGCAGACGAAGGCGTGGAACGGATCGCGTGGACCAGCCGCGCCGGGTTTCCAGGGTGCGTTCATGTTACTCGCCTCCTCCGGCCTGCATTTCCTTGAGTTCGCCAGCACCGGTCGGCGGCTTTTCGCGATAGGTGGTGATGGCACGGTTGGAAGTCGCCGTCCGCAAATTGCTGTCGGTGCCCTGGCCCCGGACGAGATCTTCTGGGTTCGCGACCATCGCCGCCAGATTGCTGTTGACGCCGCAGCCATAATTGCTCGACGCGCCCATGTTCATTTCGGCTTCCTGCTTGGCCGACCAGTCGGGACAGCCAGGCACGGTTGCCGTGGCGCGGCGCACGACCAGGCGCAGCATGCCCTGCGGCGCGACACCGGCTGCTGCCGAACTGTCGGTGCCGACCAGCAGGCCCCGGCGCGCCGCCACGTCGGCGATGCCGTCATGCAGGGCGGGACCATAATAGCCGTCCGATACGATCGCCACTTGGTCGCCATAGCTGAGGCCAATGGAGGTGAACCAGTCGTCCAGGCGACGGGTTTCGGCGGGCGTCAGCATATCGCCAGCGCCAGCCTGAACATCATAGGTGTAGGCGGCGTAGCTGACGACCGGTTGATGGACCGAATCGACGCTGCGGTTCTGGCTATCGGTCACGCAGGCTGTCAGCGGCAAAGCCATCAGGGCCAATGCAGCCAGAGACTTGCGCGATAGACGGGTCGGGAGAGGGGAGGTCATGTCGTTCGTCCTTCCGTCAGAAACTGAAGCCAGGGGCGGCCGCGCCGGATTTCCCGGCCTTGCGGCTGTCGGCGCTGGCAACGACCGGGGCGGGGGTCGCCATCGCCTGCGGGCCGGGGGTCGGCACGCCGCTACCGGGCGCGCGGGTCGGCATCGGCGCGCGCGCGCCGCTGACGCCGTCATGCCCTTGTTGCAGGAACAGACCCTGGCCCACATCCGCGTTGCGGAATCCATCGGTCGGCAGATGCACGTCCGATGCGTTCATCGGTTTCACCAGATAGGGGGTGACGACGATGACCAGTTCGGTCTCGCTGCGCTGGAACTGGCGCGATTTGAACAGGCTGCCCAGGATCGGGATATTGCCGATGCCGGGCACCTTGTTGATGCCGTTGCTGGTTTCATTGTTGAGCAGGCCAGCGATCATGAAGGCCTGGCCCGACCCCAGTTCCACCGTGGTTTCGGCGGTGCGGCTCTTGAGCGCGGGGACGTCGGCATTCAGCGTGAAGTCGAGCGTCGACACGGTCGGGCGAACCCGCAGCGAAATGCGGCCATCGGCCAGCACGGTCGGGGTGAACGCCAGCTGCACGCCATATTGCTTGAACTCGATGCTGTTGCCCTGCTGACCGTTGTTGATCGTGTAGGGATATTCGCCGCCTGCCAGGAAGCTGGCGGTTTCGCCCGACAAGGCGGTCAGGTTCGGCTGGGCCAGCGTGCTGGCCAGCCCGCTCGATTCGGCGAGGTCCAGCGCACCGGCAATGTCCATGCCCAGGATGCGGGCGACGCCGCCGAGGCTATAGCCGCCATTAGCGGGCGTCGTGAAGTCCCAGCTATTCGTTTCGGTGTTGAAGCTCGCAAAGTCCCTGGTGCCGCCGCCGACACTGCCAAGTACCTTGCCGCCGCTCCTGTCGATTGAGCTGAAATTCGTGCCGATCTTGTGCCCGACATCCTTGGCGACTTCGGAAATCTTGACCTGCAGCATGACCTGCAGCGGCGTCGCCATGCGCAGGCGGCTGACCACCGTCACATCCTTGCCGACGAAGGCTTGCGTCAGCCGTTCGGCTTCGGCGGCGTCTTCGGGTGCTTGGATTGTGCCGGTCAAAAGGACCATGCCGTTCATCTTGTTGACCGCAACCTGCGCGCCGGGCATCGCCAGACGCAGCATGTCGTCGATGCTGGTCAGGTTGTTGCCGACCCGCACCGTGCCGGAAAACAGCACCTTGCCATTGGTGGCGGTGGCAAACACCGTGGTTTCACCCGGCTTCTTGGCGATCAGATAGAGCTGGTTCTGCGAGCGAACATGCACGTCGACCACATTCGGGTCGCCGATCACCACATCTGACATCTTGGCCCCCAGATTGACGACCCGGCTGCCGCCGACCGACATGAGGATGGCATTGTCCTGCGCGCTGGACGGGGCTGCGTTGACGGCCGTGCCGGGAACGGCGGTCGCCATGATGGCAAGGCCGATGGCGATGGCCGGGGCGGCCAGCGGCTTGACCGCGATGCGCCGTGCGAAGCTGTGCATGGTCTTCATCTTACTTCCCCCCGACCGGAACTTCGGTCACGCTGGTACCGCGGGCCACGCGGATGACTGGGCCTTTGAAGGCGACCGTGCCCATCGGTGCGCCATTGGCGGCGACCATCGGTGGCATAGGCGCTTCGGCCTTGGCGGGGACGGAACTGCGCTGATAGCGCGAGACGTCGGCGCCGGTGGAATAGGTGGCACCACGATCAACCGGGCGCGACGCGAGCTTGGCAAGCAATGCCTTTTCAGCGTTCGGGCTGGCCCCATCGGGCAGTTCGACGTCGGTGCCGGCAATGGCCGCGTCCAGGTCCGAGGAATTGTCGGCCAGCGAGCGCAGCGACAGCGACAGGGAGCCGACCGTCTGAGCGACCGCGATCTTCTCCGCGATCTTGGGCGTCACTTCGATCGTGACGTTGGAATAGGTCTGCACCACCGGCTTGCCGTCTGGCCCCATGGCATCCATGCGCTGGTCGGTAGCCAGGACGCGGATGTTGCGCAGGATGGTTTCGGATACCCGGAGCGGTTCGCCATCGCCGCCGCCCGCAACGCTTTGCGTCAGGACGAGGTCGATGCGGTCGCCAGGGAAGACGAAGCCAGCGACCGAGCTTTGCGCCGAAACGGGCACGGTCACGGCGCGCATGCCAGCGCCAAGGGCGGCGGCGAGGAAGCCACGGTCGCCCGGCTTGACGAGGCCACCCTGGGTCAAGGGCTGCCCGGCGGAGATGGCGGTGCGCACGACGCTGCCTGCCAGCTTGACCGGATCGGCCTGCCCCTTGAGATAATAGGCCTGTTCGATCAGATCTTTGGGCCAGGGCTGGAAGCGGAAACTTTCCGCGTCGAGGATGGTGCCGACGGGCAAGGCCTTGGTCGCAACCAGCACATGGGGCTGATCCGCTTCGGTCGGCATCGACGAGGCGGTGGCCTGCGGCGTGCTCGAAGAACTCAACATGTTGCGTGCAAGCAAGGCTGTAGTGACTGCTATGATAAGCGCCCCCACCAGCAGCACGATCTTCTTGGCATCCATGACGAAATTCGCCTCCCTCAAGCGGCTACACTGCCCCCAGTGCCCTACTCATCCCGTAAATTGGTTAAGATATCGTTGGCCAAGGTAGCAGCCATAAAGCGGCGAGCGAGATCGCCACGCCATAAGGTATTTCGGGCTGGCCCAGCCGCCGGGTCATGCGGTGATGGATCACCGTTATCAGGGTGACGAGACCGCCCAGCAGCGCCATCAGCACCAGCAGCGAGATGACCGCCTGCCAGGGAAACCACAGCGCCAAAGCGGCGAGCAGCTTGACGTCGCCGCCGCCCATCATGCCCATCGAAAACAGGGCGGCAAAGAGGATGAAGACGATGCCGCCCACCAGCAGTTGCACCGCGACATCGGGCCACAGGTTGAGGCCGCAGGCGATCCACCAGAGCGGTGCGAGAGCGGCGATGACGAAGTTGAGCCGGTTGGAAATGATCCGCGCGCGCAAATCGGTGATCGCCGCCGCAATCAGCAGCGCGCCCAGGGCGACGATCAGCGCCAGCCGGAAATATTCCCCTAACATGGGCACTATTCCCTAGACCTGATGACTTACCAAACCGTAACCATGCGGTTCATGGATTCGCCCCTTTCTCCGGCTCCGGCCTTCGACACACCGGTTCTGGACCGGCGCGCCTGGCCGATGGGCGGGCGGCTGGACTATTGGACCGCGCCCGACGGCTGGCCGATTCGCCGTTACCAATTGGGCAGCGGCGTGCGCGGGCGCATGCTCGTCATGGGCGGGCGCGGCGACATGATCGAAAAATATCTGGAAGTTATCGCCCATTGGGCGGCGCGCGGTTGGGCCGTCACCAGTTTCGATTGGCGCGGGCAGGGCGGGTCGGGTCGTCTGACGGATGACCTGCTTTGCGGGCATATCGACGATTTCGCCGACTATATCGCTGACCTGCGCGCCCTGGCCGACGACTGGCGGACGCAGGGTAGCGGGCCAAGCGCGATGGTGGCGCATAGCATGGGCGGGCATATGCTGCTGCGGGCGCTCGCCGAGGGGATGACGCCACCCGATGCAGCGGTTGCTGTCGCGCCGATGCTGGGTCTGCATAGTGCGCCGCTGCCACGCTGGCTGGCGGTGATGGTCGCACAGGGGATGATCCGGCGCGGCAAGGGGCGGCTGCGTGCCTGGACGCAGAAGGAGGATTCGGAGCGGCAGCGGCGGATGCGGCAGAAGCGCCTGACGCATGACCCGGAACGCTATGCCGACGAACTATGGTGGCGTGACCATAGTCGCGAGATCGCCTTGGGACCGCCAAGCTGGAACTGGGTCGCGCAGGCGCTCGAATCGACGCAAGCGCTAAGCGAAGGCGATGGCCTCACGCAGATCGACGTGCCTTTGTTGATATTGGCGACGCGCGTGGATCAGCTTGTGTCCACGCCCGCCATCCGGGCGGCGGCGGCCCGCATTCCGGGCGCACAACTGCATGTCTATGGACGCGAGGCGGCGCATGAAATCCTGCGGGAGCTGGACGGGGTACGTCTGGATGCGCTGGGGCGGATCGATGCTTTTCTGGATGAGGCCGCCCGGTGAGCCTGCCCGATATCGTGATTGTCGGTGGCGGGATGGCGGGGGCCAGCCTGGGTGCGGAACTGGCGGCGCATGGCCGCGTGCTGGTTCTGGAGATGGAGCGGCAGGCGGGCTATCATGCGACCGGCCGGTCCGTGGCCTTCTGGGAAGAAACCTATGGCGGCCCGGCGGTCCAACCGTTGACCACGGCATCGGGGCCGATGCTGGCAGCCCCCGATCCCGACTTTCATGACGGCAGCTTCCTGTCGCCGCGCCGCACTTTACATATCGGGCGGGCTTCGGATGAAGCGGCGCGCGATGCGCTGATCGCGGATTTTGCGGGCAGGGTGGATTTGCAGCCGGTCGATCCGGCCGCCTATGTGCCGGGACTAAGGTCCGACTGGATGCTGGGCGTGATGGAGGCGAGCTGCCGCGATATCGATGTCGCCGCGCTGCATCAGGCCTGGTTGCGGCAATTGCGTCGGCGCGGCGGGACGATGCAACTGGGCGCGCGGCTGATCAGCGCACGGCGCGAGGGGAGTGGCTGGCGGATCGAGACAGCGGACGGGCCGCTGGATTGTGGGCTGATCGTCAATGCAGCGGGCGCCTGGGCGGATGATGTCGCGCAGGCCTGTGGTGTCGCGCCGGTCGGGATCACGCCGTTGCGGCGGACGGTGGCGCAATTGCGCGTGCCGTCCTTGCCGTCGCCCGACCTGCCGCTGGTGATGGATCTTGGCGGTGGCTTTTATTTCAAGTCGGAAGGGCGCGACCGGGTGTGGCTGACCCCGCATGACGAAGTGCCCTCGCCACCCTGCGATGCTGCGCCGGAAGAGATGGCGGTGGCGCAGGCGGTGGCGCGGTTCGAGGCGGTGGTGGACTGGCCAGTGGCGGGCATCGAGCATCGCTGGGCCGGGCTGCGCAGCTTCGCGCCCGATCGCGCGCCAGTCTATGGCTTCGATCCCGACATGCCGGGCTTTTTCTGGTTTGCCGGGCAGGGCGGTTTCGGCATCCAGACGGCACCGGCTGCTGCGACGCTGGCGGCCAGCCTGATACGGGGCGTTGCGCCACCAGCCCATCTCGCGCCAATCGATGCTGTCACCTATGATCCGGCCCGGTTTCGATCGTCAATCGCGCGGCTTGTGCTTTGAAATCAGGTAGCGCCATACGCCCACGGCGTTGATGACGAGCAGCGCGACATTCTGCCAGCCAATCCCCTCGCTATCCTCGGCCAGAAAGCCCCAGCCAATCAACGCGATCGAGCTGGTGACGAACAGCACGAAGGCCCAGCCGGTGATCCGTCGGCCAAGGTTCAGTGAGACGATCAAGGCTGCCAACGTGGCGGCACCCGCGCCATAATATTGCAGGGCAGTAAGGATGGTGTCGGACATGGATCTTTGAACGCCGGGCCAGCCGCATGGTTGCGATCAGGCAGGCAGCGTCCTAGGCAGGCGCGCATGATCGCCAGCATCGACCCGTTCCACGCCATCGCCATCAGCCGCGAAGCCCATGCCCTCGAAGCGCAGGGCCGTTCCATCCTGCATATGGAATTCGGCCAGCCATCGACCGGCGCGCCCGCCGCCGCCATCGCCAGAGCGCATCACGTGCTCGACACTGATCCGATGGGCTATTGGGAAAGTCAGGCGCTCAAGGAGCGGATCGCGGGCCTTTATGCCGAACGCCATGGCGTCACCGTAGAGGCCGAGCAGGTGCTGTTGACCTGTGGCGCGTCGCCGGGTCTGGTGCTGGCGCTGACCAGCCTGTTCACCCCTGGCGCGCGGGTGGCGACGGCGCGGCCGGGCTATGTCGCCTATCGCAATACGTTGAAGGCGCTCTATCTGGAGCCGGTCGAGGTCGGATGCGGCCCGGCCGAACGCTACCAGATCAGCGCCAAGGCGCTGGCGGCGATCGATCCCGCGCCCGATGGGCTGATCCTGGCCAGTCCGGCCAATCCCACCGGCACCATCATTCCCGCCGACGAACTCGCGCGGATCGCGCAGGTCTGTGCCGATCGCGGCATCCGCATCGTGTCGGACGAAATCTATCATGGGCTGAGCTATGGCGAGCCAGCCCATTCGATGCTGGAATATGCGCCCGACGCCGTGATCGTGAACAGTTTTTCTAAATATTTCAGCATGGCCGGATGGCGGCTTGGGTGGATCATCGTGCCGCCCACCTTGATCGACGCGGCGCGGGCGCGGATGGGCAATTTGTTCCTGACCCCGCCGGTGCTGGCGCAGCAGGCGGGGCTGGCGGCGTTCGATTGCGCCGACGAACTGGAGCGGCATGTCGAAACCTATCGCCGCAACCGGCAATTGCTGCTCGACGCGCTGCCCGCACTGGGCCTGGCACGGATCGCGCCGCCCGACGGGGCCTTCTATATCTATGCCGATGTCGGGCATCTGACCCAGGACAGTCTCAGCTTTTGCCAGCGGCTATTGCGCGAGACGGGGGTAGCGACCGCGCCGGGGATCGATTTCGATCCGGTCGATGGGCATCGCTTCATCCGCTTCAGCTTTGCCGTATCGACCGACCGGGTCGAGGATGCGATCGCGCGGATGATCCCCTGGTTCGCCGCGCAGCGCCGCGCTTAGCTCCGCGTCCGGTCGAACTCTGCCATCTCATAAGCGATCGAGGCTTCGACCAGTTGCTCCCATAATTCAGCGATGATGTCGGCGGGGGCACCCAGCCGCTCCGCTTCCGCGCGCGCTTGGGCGATGACCTGCGCCTTGCGGGCTTCGTCGCGCACGGCGCTGCGATCGGGCTTGATGCGGGCGGCGGCGCGCATATGGGCGAAGCGCTCTGCAAGTAGCGCGACGAGCTGGCGATCCAGCGCATCGACGCCCGCACGCACCTGCGCCATGCTGCTATAGTCGTCAGGGTTCATGAGTGCCGGACTAAGCCGGGCGTCCAGCCGTGTCGAGGGTTGACATGCCCGGCCCTTCTCTCCATAGGCGCGCCTTCGCGATTGGTCCCGCATCCCGGTGAAGCGGTGGCCCTGCCCCTGAGTGTTTCGACGCAATACGGACGTAGGCGATACCGGGGGTAACATTCACCCTCCCCGAAAAGTGGGAACCGGTTTTCGGATCAGGGGGGTGAACAAACGTCGTTAGCAGTTGTTAGGAAATATCTATGACGAAGCGCACAAGCGCCAAGTATAAACTCGACCGTCGCATGGGCGAGAACATCTGGGGCCGTCCCAAGTCGCCTGTCAACAAGCGCGAATATGGTCCGGGTCAGCATGGTCAGCGCCGCAAGGGCAAGGTGTCCGACTACGGCATCCAGTTGCGGGCCAAGCAGAAGCTCAAGGGCTATTATGGCGACATCACCGAGAAGCAGTTCAAGAAGAACTATTTCGAAGCGAGCCGCATGAAGGGCGACACCGGCCAGAACCTTATCGGTCTGCTGGAACGCCGCCTGGACGCCGTCGTCTATCGCGCCAAGTTCGCGCCGACCATCTTTTCGGCCCGCCAGATCGTTTCGCACGGCCACATCTATGTGAACGGCGTGAAGTGCAACATCGCGTCGCGTCTGGTGAAGCCGGGCGACGAGATCACGCTGGGCAAGAAAGCGCAGGAAATGGCGCTGGTGATGGAAGCACAGGCCCTGGCCGAGCGCGACATCCCCGACTATGTCGCACCCGACGGTGCCGCCAAGGTCAGCTATGTCCGCGTGCCGACGCTGGATGAAGTGCCTTATCCAGTGAAGATGGAACCGAACCTGGTCGTCGAATTCTATTCGCGCTAATCGGTTTTCCGACAGGCCCCACGAAAAAGGGCGGTTCCGCAAGGAGCCGCCCTTTTTCCATGGGGCGTTATTTCCCCGCCGCCAGCAGGAAGTCGGCGCTCTGCTGCAGCATGTCGGCACGCGCATCGCTATCGTTCAGGCTGTGCGCCAGCCCGTCATAGATGACCAAGCGGCTGCGCTTGCCTGCGCCTTCCAGTTTGCCTTGCATGATTTTTGCCTGGCTGATGTCGACATTGCCGTCGTTTGTGCCGTGAAACATCAGGACCGGGGCGCGGAATTGCGCGGCATGGCTGGATGGCGAAGCGTCTTCGGCCTCCGGGCCAGTGCCCATGCGCTGCTGCTGAACGAGGTAACTGCTGTCATATTGCGCGCGGCGCAATCGATCGCCGAAATCCGTGACGGGCGCGATGGCGACCACCGCCTTGAACAGATCGGGGTCGATGACCTGCGCCTGCAGCGCCGCATAGCCGCCATAGGACCAGCCCGCGATGGTCAGCTTCGCCGGGTCGGCAATGCCCTGTGCCACCAGCCAGCGTCCGGCGTCCACGACGTCGCCGATCGCCTTGCGCCAGGATCGATAGCCATTTTGCATCAGCCATTGTTCGCCAAAACCATAGGAACCGCGAAACTGCGGCTGGATTACGGCGAAGCCTCGCGCCGTATAATATTGCACCAACCAGTCGAAACCCCATTCGTCCCGCGACTCCGGGCCGCCATGGGGCAGGACGATGGCGGGCAGACCCTTGGCGCTTTCTTTGCCGGGCGGCAGCGTCAGATAGGCTGGGATCGTTACCCCATCACTCGCCTTGAAGCTCGTCGATTGCATCGTGGCGGGCTGGCGGCCCGCTAGTTCGGGACGATCCGGCATCAGGGGCGACAATTTGCGCGCCGTCCGGTCGAACAGATAATATTGGCCCGGATCGATGTCGCTGCCGGCCCACACCAGCACCCGTTGTCCATCGCTGCTCATGTCGCCGATGTGAACGGCCTTGCCACCCAGCGCCTTACCCAATGAGGTAACAAGAGAAGCTGCGTCTTTGTCGAAATACACGGCTTCGCGATGCTCCAGCACATAGCTGACGCCCACGACCCGGCGGTCGCGGCCGACCCGGATCAATCCGGTCACGTCGACTTGCGGATGGGCGAAGACGACTTTCTTTTCCTGGCCGGGGTCAAGCGCGATCGAGACCAGCGCGTCGCGACCGTTTGTCTTTTCAAAGCCATAGGCGATATTCTGCTGCGGATCGACGGCGAGGGGATAGAAGCCGCTATTGTCGCGCACGTCGTAGGTCGAAAGGTCGTCCCAGCCCGACTTGCCTTGTGGGCGATAGAGGAATTTATAGGTTCCCTTGGAATAGCCGGTTCCCTTGATCTCCTGCAGTCCCATGATCCGAACTGTACCGACGCCGTCCGAAATATAATCGACTGCCAATTTGGCCGGTGTTTCAACCCGTTTCCCGCTGCCACTGCGGGTGTCGATGCGATCGACGCCGAGCCCCTCCAGTCGCTTTTCCACAAGGCTGCCGATCTTGGCTTCAGGGACATAGGATCGGGTCATCAATATCGCGCCGTCTTCGCCAGGCAGCAGATCGACGATGTCACCCCCGCGAAAATCGGCATGCAACGCATTCTGGCCCCGCCGCTGGCTCAGCAGCTTGGCATTGCCACCCGAAGCATCCATCGCAAAGATATTGCTGAAACCATAGACGTCGTCGGCATAGCGGCTTTCGCCATAAATCTGGCAAGCCAGTCGATCGGTCGCGACCCAGTCGCAGCGGGTGAGATATTCCGGTTTGCCGGTAGTGCTGGCCGCCACCGTCAACTCTGCGCCTTCCTTAGCCTCCAGCACATAGGCGCGGCTTGTTCGTCCCGGCCCGGCCGAAATCAGCGCGATTTTCTGGCCATCGGGCGAAATGCTGGCGGAAATCACGGTCTCGCGCGCGCCAAAGGCCTTGGCGAGGGCATCGGGCGGGGTTTGCGCCAGCGCGACCGGCGCGGTTCCGGTGGCCAGCGCCGCCATGATCATTGCCCTGCGATATCCGATCATGCCCATTCACTCCCCCATTGCCCCAGTAACAAATGGCTAGGCGAGCGCTGCAGACTTGGCAACGGCCTTGCTTGCCCTGTGTCCCGCACAGTGGCATCACCCTGCTATCACAAGAATAAAGGGTGCCTTTCATGCGTAGCTCCATTGCGGCGATTGCCGCCGTTCTCGCCCTTTCCGCCTGCGCCACCGATAGCATGGATGCGCCGCCCGCGTCGGTCGCTGCAGCACCCGATGCCGTCGAGCCATCGATCGATACGATGAAGCGGCTGGTGCAGGAAATGTCGTCCGACGCTTATGAGGGCCGCGCGCCTGGCTCTGCGGGCGAGGAGAAGACGTTGGCGCTGCTGGTGGCGGAGTTCAGCAAACTGGGGCTGAAGCCGGGCAACAAGGGCAGCTGGTTTCAGGACGTGCCCTTGGTCGAGATCAATGCCAAGAATGTGTCGCCGCTGACCTTCACCGGCGGCAAGAGCGCGGTCAGCGCGACCTATGGCCCCGAAATGGTGGTCGGCACCTATCGCACGACCCAGCCGAGCATCGCGGTCAAGGACAGCCCGGTGGTGTTCGTCGGCTATGGCATCAACGCCCCCGAAAAGGGGTGGAACGACTATGCGGGCGTGGATGTGAAGGGCAAGACCGTCATCATCCTGGTCAATGATCCCGACTATGAAGCGACGGGCCTGACCGGGCCGTTCAATGGCCGGGCGATGACCTATTATGGCCGCTGGACCTATAAATATGAGGAAGCGGCGCGGCAGGGCGCGGCTGCCGCGATCATCGTGCATGATACGGTGCCCGCGGCCTATGGCTGGAACGTCGTGCAATCGAGCTGGACTGGCGCGCAGCATGTCGCCGACAGTGCGGATGGCAATGCCAAGCAATCTTCGGCGATCGGCTGGATTCAAAAGGACAAGGCGGCGGTCCTGTTCGCCAGCGCCGGGCTGGACCTGACCGCGCAGATGGCAGCCGCCAAGCAGGCCGGGTTCAAGGCGGTGCCGCTGGGCGCGGTCAAGGCGTCGGTGTCGTTCGACAATGACCTGCGCAAACATAGTTCGAAGAATGTCGTCGCGCTGCTGCCCGGCAAGACGCACCCCGATGACTATGTCCTCTACAGCGCACATTGGGACCATCTGGGCCGGTGCCAGGCCGCGCCCGATGGCGATGACATCTGCAATGGCGCGGTCGACAATGCGACTGGCACGGCGGCGCTGGTGGCGCTGGCGGAGGCCAATGTGAAGGCAGGGCCGACCGATCGCAGCCAATTGTTCCTGGCGGTGACGGCCGAGGAATCGGGGCTGTTGGGGTCGGCCTATTATGGCAGCAATCCGGTGGTCCCGTTCAACCAGACCGTTGGCGGCGTCAATATGGATGCACTGTCGGTCGCGGGTCGCGCCAAGAATGTGGTGGTGATCGGCAAGGGCAAGTCGCAGCTTGATGCCTATCTCGACAGCGCCTTGGCCGCGCAGGATCGGGTCGCGACGGTGGAGCCGACGCCGGAGAAGGGCTATTATTATCGCTCCGACCATTTCAGCTTCGCCAAGCACGGTCTGCCGATGCTCTATTTTGAAGGTGGCGAGGATCTGGTCAATGGCGGCACGGCGGCGGGCATGGCCGCAGCGGAGGATTATACCAAGAACCGCTACCACGGGCCAAAGGATGAATATGATCCCAATTGGGACTGGACCGGCGTGCTGGCCGACCTGAAGCTCTATTATACGGTCGGCCGCGATCTGGCGAATACGACCGACTGGCCCAACTGGGTGGAGGGTGACGAATTTCGCGCGATCCGCGACAAGGACCGGGCAGGGAAATAGTCAGTCAACAAACCTATATTCGTTTCGAGCGAAGTCGAGAAACGCCGGCACCGCGCTTCTACTTCTCGACTTCGCTCGAAGCGAACGGCGCTTTTGGACCTATTCCCCGGCCGGGGCATAGGTCCAGTTCTGCGCCCGACTGCCATCCATATTCGCCGTTTCCGCCATGAGCAGGCGACCCTCGCGCCAGTAGCGGATTCGTTGCGGATAATCATGGGCAGGATTGGCAAAGCTGATGTCGCGCACCCCTTCGGCTATCGCAGGGAAGATGGTCGCCGGGCCGCCTTCGGGCGCGCCGTGGAAAGCGAGCGATCCGTCGGCTGCGCGGACGATGCGCATCACTTCCCAGGATTGCAGCTTTTCGCCGCGCCCGGTGCGTCCCACGCCGATCATCACGCCGCCGCGTGGCAGCGTCCACACTTCCTCCGTCCAGCGATCGTCGCGCTTCTGCACCCATTCGCCAGTCAGCCAGTCGGGCAATTCGCCCGCGCTGCCGTGGGCGGGCAGCGCCAGCAGCAGCGCCGCTATGATCGTCGAAACTCTTCTCTTCATGGCTTCCGCCCTCTGTCCAGACCCGATCCGGCACGCTATGGAGCGCGCCTAACGCCCGCTATCACGGATCGGCCTTTACGCCGAGTAAGGACGACATTGCATGACTTTCCGTATGCCTGCCGAATGGGCACCGCACGACTGGACCTGGATCGGCTTTCCGACCAACCTGCAGGAATGGCCCGGCGCGTTCGATGCGGCGCGGGCGCAGATCGCCGCCTTTGCAAGCGCACTCCATGCCGATGGGCGCGGCGAAGAGGTGCGGCTGGTCGCAGCGAACGAGGGTGATGCCGACGCCGCGCGGGCCTTGGTCGCGCCCGGCGTGTCGATCGTCTTGCAGGCGCTGGGCGACGTCTGGCTGCGCGATACCGCGCCTATCACCGTGCTGAACGGCAAGGCGCGGGCTTTGGTCGATTTCGGCTTCAACGGCTGGGGCGGCAAATATCAGATGGCGGGCGACGAAGATATCGGCGCACGGCTGGCGGCGACCACCGGCTTGCCCACATCGACGCAGCATTGGGTGTTCGAGGGCGGCGCGGTCGATACCGATGGCACTGGCCTGTTCGTGACCACCGAACAATGCCTGCTCCATCCCAATCGCAACCCGGACCTCGACCGGGGCAAGATCGAAACGCTGCTGGCCGGGAGCCTCGGCCTCTCCGACATGCTCTGGCTGGGTGACGGATTGCTGAACGACCATACCGATGGCCATGTCGATAATCTGGCGCGGTTCGTGGGCGAAGGGCTGCTGGCACTGCCGATCGCGACGACGGAGGATGATCCCAATGCGGCGATCTACGCCGACGCACGCGCGCGGGCGAGCGCCCATGGCGTTACCGTGGTGGACATGCCGTCGCCGGGGCGGGTGATGGTCGATGGCGAGGCCATTCCAGCCAGCTACATGAATTTCTATGTCGGCAACGCGGCCGTCATCGTGCCCATCTATGGCCAGCCCAATGATCAGGCGGCGCTCGACGCGCTGGCACCCTTCTTTCCGGGGCGGGATATTGTCGGGCTGCGCAGCGATGCCATATTGTCAGGCGGCGGCAGTTTTCATTGCTGCAGCCAGCAAATGCCAAGTGTTTAACATCAACCGTTCGGGCTGAGCGAAGTCGAAGCCCGCGCCTGAGCGCAAGCGAAGGCACCTCGCTATCGCTCGGTGGAGCCCTTCGACAGGCTCACGGCGAACGGAGAAATAGACGACATGACCAAAGTAACCGTTGCCGCGCTCCAGCTCAGCTTTTCGGACGATATGGGCGAGAATATCGCCAAGGTGGCCGAGCATGTGACCAAGGCCGCCGCGCGCGGCGCGAAGATCATATTGCCGCCCGAATTATTCGAAGGGCCGTATTTCTGCCGGGTCGAGGACGAAGCGCTGTTCGCGCTGGCGCAGCCGACCGACAGCCATCCGGCGGTGCAGGAAATGCGCAAGCTGGCCAAGGATCTGGGCGTCTATATCCCGACCAGCTATTTCGAGCGCGACGGGCAGCATCATTATAATTCGCTCGCGATGATCGATGATCAGGGCGAGATCATGGGCGTCTATCGCAAGAGCCATATTCCCGACGGGCCGGGCTATGAGGAAAAATATTATTTCCGCCCCGGCAATAGCGGCTTCAAGGTGTGGCCGACCAAATATGGCACGATCGGCGTCGGCATCTGCTGGGACCAATGGTATCCCGAATGTGCGCGGGTGATGGCACTGATGGGCGCGGAGATGCTGTTTTATCCGACCGCGATCGGATCGGAACCCTATGATGCGGACCTCGACACCAGCCGCATGTGGCGGCGCGCGATGATCGGCCATGCGGTCAGCAATTGCATGCCGGTGATCGCCGCCAACCGGATCGGCGAGGAGGATGGCCAGCGTTTCTACGGCCACAGCTTCATCAGCGACGAATGGGGCGACCTGATCGCCGATGGCGATGCCAAGGATTTCGGCGCGCTGGTGACGACGCTGGACCTGGCGCAGGCGCGCACCCATCGCGCAGGCATGGGCTTCTTCCGCGACCGGCGGCCGGACCTATATGGGCGGATCGCGCAGGATATCTGACCCGGACCGGGCGTCAGCGGCGGAAGCTCTCCGCCGCGGCGCAGGCGAGTTGGTCGGCGCGCTCATTTTCCGGGTGGCCGGCATGGCCCTTGACCCATTGCCAGGTCACTTGATGCCGGGCGGTGGCCTGCACCAATAGCTGCCAGACTTCGGCATTCTTCACCGGCTTGCGGTCGGCGGTCTTCCAGCCATTTTTCTGCCAGCCGAAAATCCATTTGGTGATGCCGTCCATCACATATTTGCTGTCGGTGTAGAGCGTCACGCGACAGGGTTTGCTCAGCGCATTAAGCGCTTCGACGGCGGCCATCATCTCCATCCGGTTATTGGTGGTCTGCGCCTCGCCCCCCGATATTTCCTTTTCCTTCGCGCCAAAGCGCAGCACCGCGCCCCAGCCGCCGGGGCCGGGATTGCCCTTGCACGCGCCATCAGTGAAAATCTCTACGGTCGGCAGGTCGGTCATGCTGTCTCCTCCGATCGCGTCGAAAGAGGCGATCGGATCATGGGTTATGCGCCGAGCAGGTCGGCTGCGTCGGCGTTGGCGTAAAAGTCGAGCCTGCGCAGATAGGCGAGCGGGTCTTTGCGCGTCACCAGCGCGTCGGCCGGCGTGTTGATCCAATCATAGGCGCGGGTCAGCAGGAAACGCAGCGCCGCGCCCCGGCACAGGACCGGGAAGGCAGCGCGTTCCGCATCGGTTAGACCGTGCGCCTGGGCATAGCCCGCACCCAGCGCCACGGCCCGGTCGCCAAAGAAGGTCGCGCCATCATGGCTGAACGTCCAGGCGCTGTGAGTGATGGCCAGGTCATAGGCGCGGACATCCGTGCAGCTGAAATAAAAGTCGATAAGGCCCGTGACCCGGTCGCCCAGCATCAGCACATTGTCGGGGAACAGGTCGGCATGAATGACGCTGCGCGGCAGATCGGCGGGCCAATGCGCGTCGAGATATGCCAGTTCATCGGCCACCCGTTCAGCAAGGCCGGCGGCAATCTGGTCGAAATCCGCGCCGCATTTGCGCGCCAGATCATGCCAGCCCGCCTTGTCGAGCGCGTTCGGGCGTTCGCTTGCAAAGCCGTCGGCCGCGCGATGCAGTTCGCCGAGCGCCTGGCCCGCCGCGCGCGCTTGCGCCGGGGTCGGCTCGGTCACGGAAATGCCGGTCAGGAACTCGATCAGACAGGCCGGGCGTCCCGCGAGCTGCTGCAATCGCTGGCCGCTGCGATCAGCGATGAAGCGCGGGACGAGGCAGCCGCGCGCGCCCAGATGGTCGAGCAGGTCCATGAAGAAGGGCAGGTCGGCTTCATCCACCCGCTTTTCATAGAGGGTCAAGATGTAGCGATGGCCCGAACCATCCGCGCCGGTGGTTTCGAGCAGATAATTGCTGTTTTCCACCCCTTCGGCGATCCCCTTGGCGGAAACGAGGCGACCAGCGTCATAGCGGGTGAGGAAGGCGTCGATCTCTTCGGCGGGAACCTGCGTATAGACGGCCATGGATCAGACGGCCTCCAGCCCGCGCGGCAGCTTGAAAGCGATGCTTTCACGCGCGGTTTCGACGATTTCCTCGGTCACGGCATAGCGCGCCGCGAGGCCATCCACGACTTCGCGCACCAATATTTCCGGCGCGGACGCCCCAGCGGTCAGTCCCAATGTCGTCACGCCGTCGAGCCAGTCGAAGTCGATGTCGTCGGCGCGCTGGATCAGCCGGGCGCGGGTGCCCTCGCGCTCGGCGACCTCCACCAGTCGCAGCGAATTGGAGCTATTGGGCGCGCCGATGACATAGAGCGCATCACAACGAGGCGCGATCGCCTTGACCGACGTTTGGCGGTTGGACGTGGCGTAGCAAATATCCTCGCCCTTGGGCGCGGCGATGTCGGGAAAGCGGCGCTGTAGCACAGCCACGATCGCGGCGGTATCGTCCACCGACAGCGTCGTTTGCGTCAGGAACGCCAAATTGTCTGGATCGGTCGGCGCGAACGCTTCTGCGTCCTCCACCGTTTCGATGAGCGTCATCGATCCGTCGGGCACCTGGCCGAACGTACCGATAACTTCGGGATGCCCCTTATGCCCGATGAAGAGGATGTGGCGGCCAAGCTCGACCTGCCGTTCGGCCTGGCGATGCACCTTGCTGACCAGGGGGCAGGTGGCGTCGAGATAGGACAGGCCGCGCTCTTCCGCCTTGGCCGGGACGGCCTTGGGCACGCCATGGGCGGAAAAGACCACCGGCACGCCATCGGGCACCTGGTCCAGTTCCTCGACGAAGATCGCGCCCTTCGCCTTCAGGCTATCCACCACATATTTGTTATGAACGATTTCATGGCGGACATAGACCGGCGCGCCATAGGCTTCGATCGCCTTTTCCACGATGATGATGGCGCGGTCGACCCCGGCGCAAAAGCCGCGCGGGGCGGCAATCAAGAGGGTCATCGGCGGGCGGGCGGCGGTGGGCTCGGTCATGTCCTCGCGCTTAGGCGAATGTAAGCCACGAGGAAAGCCGCTTCCTTCCGGTTGCGTGGGCGGCGGCGGATGGATAAGGAAGCGCGATGCTTTCGGCCGATGGGCCATGCCAAGGATTATCTGCCTGTGCCAAGGAACGTCTGTCTGCCTCGTATCGCCCTGACTGCAATGCTGGCTTTGGCTCTGGCGGGATGTTCGCGCCAAGGGGAAATTGATTCGTCCGGCGGCATCGTTGCGGTGCGATCGGCCTGCCCGGTGGCCGCGGTGCCTGCCTATACCGGTGACATCACGCTGTTCAACCCCGCCAACAGCACCGATGCCTCGGCGATCGACGTGGTGGCCAACATCACCGACCTGCGATCGACCTGCACCGACGGCGCGCAATTTTATACCGAAGCGGCCTTCACCGTGAACGCCCGGCGCAGCGACGCGAGCGCGGCGCGGCAGGTGACGCTGCCTTATTATTCCGCCGTGGTGCGTGGCGGCAATGCCGTGGTCGCCAAGCGGGTGGGTCAGGTCACGCTGAATTTTGCGCCCGGCGATTATCGCGCCAGCGCGCAGGCGAAGGCTGCTTCCTATGTCGAGAAATCCTCGGCCACGCTGCCTGCCGACATTCAGGCGAAGATCGTCCAGAAGCGCAAGGCCGGTGACGCCGATGCCGCGATCGACCCCTTCGCCCAGCCCGACGTCAAGGCGGCGCTGGCACGAACCAGCTTCGAACTGCTGGTCGGGTTCAACCTGACCCAGGATCAGTTGCGATACAACGCGACCCGCTAATCTTACCCGATTAACCTATCTCCGTTCGTGCTGAGTAGGGACTGAGCGAAGCCGAAGGCCCGTATCGAAGCATCACACGCTGCGCAGATCCTTCGATACGCCATTTCGACTTCGCTCAATGCCTGTCCTGAGCGCCTGCCTTAGCAGGCAGTCGAAGAGGCTACTCAGGACGAACGGCATTTTGTGATGCAGGATATAATCTGATGTCCCTTTACACCCGTTTTACCGCCCATCTCGACGCCGTGCTGGACGCGCTGGAAGTTGATGGCATTCTGCCCGCTGGCCTCAACCGCAAGCCCGTGACGGTCGAGCCGCCGCGCGACCCCAGCCATGGCGACATGGCGACCAATGCGGCGATGGTGCTGGCCAAGCCTGCGGGCACCAACCCGCGCGCCTTGGCTGAGGCCATCGTCACCAAGCTGCAAGCGCTCGAAGAGGTGGAAAGCGCCTCGATCGCCGGGCCGGGCTTCATCAATCTGACATTGACCGATGCGACATGGCGCGCGGAACTGGCGGCGATCCAGACCGAGAGCGACGATTATGGCCGGTCCGATGTCGGGCAGGGCATCACCGTCAATATCGAATATGTCTCCGCCAACCCGACCGGCCCCATGCATATGGGCCATTGCCGCGGCGCAGTGGTGGGCGACGCGCTCGCCACCTTGCTCGAATATGCCGGGCATAAGGTGATCCGCGAATATTATATCAATGACGCAGGCGGCCAGGTTGATGTCCTCGCCCGCTCGGCGCACCTGCGCTACCGCGAAGCGCTGGGCGAAACGATCGCCATCCCCGAAGGCCTGTATCCGGGCGATTATCTCGTCCCGGTGGGCCAAGCATTGGCCGCCGAATATGGCGATCGGTTCGTGGATGCGCCGGAGGGTGATTGGCTGGTGACCTTCCGCACCTTCGCCGTGGCGAAGATGATGGACATGATCCGCGATGATCTCGCGCTGCTCGGCATCCATCATGACATTTTCTCGTCCGAGGCGGAATTGCAGGCGGCGGGCAAGCCGGAACAGGCCGAAGCCTGGCTGCGGGCGCAGGATCTGGTCTATGATGGCGTGCTGGAAGCGCCCAAGGGCGAACTGCCCGACGATTGGGAACCGGTCGAACTGCCGCTGTTCCGCTCGACCAAGTTCGGCGACGATCAGGACCGGCCGATCAAGAAGTCGAACGGCAGTTGGACCTATTTCGGCGCCGACATGGCCTATCATTACCAAAAGGCGCAGTATGCTGACCAGTTGATCGACATTTGGGGCGCGGACCATGCCGGGACTGTCAAGCGCATTCAGGCGGCAGTCGCTGCGCTGACGGAAGGCAAGGCGCGGTTCGACGTCAAGCTCATTCAGATGGTCCGCCTGCTGCGCGATGGCGAGCCGGTGAAGATGTCCAAACGCGCGGGTAATTTTGTGACGCTCGCCGATGTCGTGGGCGAAGTGGGCAAGGATGTCGTGCGCTTCACCATGCTGACGCGCAAGGCCGATGCGCAGATGGATTTCGATTTTGCCAAGGTGGTGGAGGCCTCGAAGGATAATCCGGTCTTCTACGTCCAATATGCCCATGCGCGCATCTCGTCGCTCGGACGGCGGACGCAGGAGGCAGGGATTGCGCTTCCCGCAGCCGACCTGTCCCTTCTTGGGACGGCGGAATTGGGCTTGGTCAAGCTCGCCGCGCAATTCCCGCGCGTGGTGGAAGGGGCAGCGCAGATGCGCGAGCCCCACCGTATTGCCTTTTATCTCAATGACTTGGCGTCCGCGTTCCATGGCTGGTGGAATATGGGCAATGACGATCCGCGCGCGCGGGTGATCCTGGCCGACGATCCGGCGATGACGGCGGCACGGCTTTCCCTGGCGCAGGGAATAGGGCAGATTATCCGCAACGGCCTCGCCCTGATGGGCGTGGTCGCGCTGACCGAAATGCAGTGAATGAAAGCGGAGTGAAGTGACGATGAGCGACTATGGGCGCGGTCGACTCGATTTCGACGATGAGGACCGGCTGCCCTGGCTGGAGCCCGCGATCGACGATAGCGACCCGGAAAGCCTTTCGCCGCTGCGTCTGCTCGGCTTGATCCTGCTCGGCCTGATCCTGGTGGGCGCGGTCGTCGCCGGTGTGTGGTGGGTGCAGAATCGCAACGGCGCTAATCTGGCTGGTGAAGGGCAACTCATCGCCGCGCCGCCGCAGGACTATAAGATCGCCGCAAACGAAGCCGATGCGCGCAAGTTCGATGGCGAGGGCGATGCCAGCTTCGCTGCGAGCGAGGGCGTGGCGCGTGACGGGCGGATCGACCCCAGCCGCGTGCCCGAAACGCCGATGGCCAAGGGCACGCCTGCGCCCACCGGCACCAGGCCGGTCGTGCCGGTCAAGCCTGCGCAAAGCGTCTCCGCGCCCGTGACCGACGGCACGAGCAACACGCCCGTTGCCGCCACCAAGGCCGCGAGCGGTGGCGCGATGATCCAACTGGGCGCCTATGGCAGCGCGGCGGGTGCCAAGGATGCCTGGAGCCGCCTGTCCAAGCGCTTCGCCTATCTCGCGCCGCTCGCCATGACCGTCGAACCGGCCCAGGTCGGCGGCGGCACCGTCTATCGCTTGCGTGCCAGTGCGGGGGGGCAGGCCAGCGTCATTTGCGGCAAGCTCAAGGTGGCGGGCGAAAGCTGCCTGATGGTCAATTAGGATTGGATAAAGCCCTTCGACAGAAGGGCCGCACATCGTTACCGTCGATGCCATGAAGCCTGTTATTTTCGGCCTGTCCGGCCCAGCCCTGATCCCTGACGAGCGCGCCTTCTTTGCCGAGGCGCAGCCCGCAGGCTATATCCTGTTCAAGCGCAACATCGTCGATCGGGCGCAGCTGCGCGCGCTGACCGACGATCTGCGCGCCTTGCATGGGCGCGACGATCTGCTGATCATGATCGATCAGGAAGGCGGTCGCGTGGCGCGGATGGGCCCGCCGGTCTGGCCAGCCTTTCCGCCCGGCGCTGTGTTCGATCGCCTCTATGATGTTGCGCCGTCGAGCGCGATTGCGGCGGCGCGGGCCAATGCCCATGCTATCGCCCTGACGCTCGCCGAAGTCGGCATCACCGTTGATGCGCTGCCGTTGCTCGATGTGCGGCAGGAGGGCGCAAGCGACATCATGGGCGACCGGACGCTGGGGGCCGAACCGATGCGGGTCGCTGCGCTGGGCCGCGCGACGCTGGAGGGGCTGGCGCAGGGCGGCGTGGTTGGCATCGTCAAACATATGCCGGGGCATGGTCGCGCCTTGGTCGACAGCCATCTGGAACTGCCGGTGGTGAAGGCGGACCTTAATGCGCTGGAAATCGACCTTGGCCCGTTCCGAACGCTCAACTGGGCGCCGATGGGGATGACGGCGCATGTCGTCTACACTGCCTGGGATACACAGCAGCCCGCGAGCCTGTCGCCCAAGGTCATCGGCGGGATCATCCGCGACGCCATCGGCTTTGATGGCCTGCTCATGTCCGATGATCTCGACATGAAGGCGCTGGATGGCAGCATCGCGGAACTGGCCGCGGGCGTGGTCGCGGCCGGGTGCGACCTTGCGCTCAACTGCTGGGGGCGGATGGAGGACATGGTCGCCATCGCCGAAGCCTTGCCCGATATGCGAGGGGAGTCCCGCCTACGGCTTGATCGTGCGATGGCCAGCGCCCCGTGCGGCGCGGATCAGCCGCCGCTCGAAGCGCTGCTGGCGACGCGCGACCGGCTGCTGGAGCCGGTCGCGGCCTGATCGCCTTATCCGCCGCCGGGTGAATTATGGCCGCCCGCAGGAACCGGGCCGCCGCTGGGTGCATGGCCATGATCGGGATTGCTGTCCCATTCGATATGATAGAGATCGAAGCGCCGGTCGCGCAGGTTGCGGACGGTACCTTCGGCCCGTGCCCAGCTTAGGTCGGCTAGGTTCACGTCGGCCATCGTCAGCGTTTCGACATTCTCGGTCGATTCTGCCGCAATGCCATCGCGCGCAAAGGGCAGGTCGCAAGGCGTCAGGATCGCGCTTTGGGCATATTGAATGTCCATATTGTCGACATTGGGCAGATTGCCGACATTGCCCGACATCACGACATAGCATTGATTTTCGATCGCTCGCGCCTGCGCGCAGTAACGCACACGCATATAGCCAAGCCGCGAATCGGTGCAGAAGGGCACGAAGATGATCCGCGCGCCCTGATCCACCAGGCGGCGCGCGAGTTCGGGAAACTCGCTGTCATAGCAGATGAGGACGCCGATCGGCCCGCAGTCGGTCTGGATCACGTCGAGCGAATCGCCGCCCTTGATGTTCCACCAGAAGGACTCGTTGGGCGTGGGGTGGATCTTCTCCTGCGTATGAACCGAGCCATCGCGCAGCGCGACATAGGCGATATTCTGAATGTCGCCATCGTCGGCGCGGGTCGGGTGGGAGCCGCCGATGATGTTGATATTATATTGCAGCGCCATCCGCGTCAGTTCCTTGGTCAGGCGCGGCGTGTAGCTGGTGAGCTTGTCGATCGCCTCCATCGGATTGAGCTTCTTGGTCTCGAACGACAGCAGGGGCAGGGTGAAAAGCTCAGGAAAAACAATGAAGTCGGAGCGATAATCCGCTGCGACATCGACGAAATATTCGATGTTGCGGACGAACCCTTCGAAATCCTCGACCGCGCGCGCCTGCAACTGGCAGGTGGCGAGGCGGACGCTTTCGACGCCGCGCGGCACGCGCATTTCGGGCGCTTCGTCGGGATCGACATAGGGGTTGCGCCAGACGAGGTGCGCGGCGTGGCCGTCGGACTGCTTGTCTTCGGGCAGATAATTTTCCAGCACGCCCAGCGGCTCGAACTGGTTCTTGAGCTGGAAGCTCACGACCTGATCGCGGATCTTGCCCGCGGCGACCTTGTCGAGATAATCTTTGGGGCCTTCGACCTTGCGCTTGGCGCGCAGATAGCCCGGCATCCGGCCGGCAATGACGATGCCATGCAGATCGAGTTGCTCTGCTAACTCTTTGCGCTCGTCATAGAGGCGCTGTCCGATACGCAGGCCGCGCAGCTTGGGGTCCACCGCCATTTCATAGCCATAAAGCCATTCGCCCGCCGCACTGTGGCGCGTGCCAAAGCCATTGGCGGTGATTTCCTCCCAGTCGTGCCACGCAAAGGCCATGCCCTTGCTGACCCGCATCGTCGCGCAATAGCCCACGACCTTGTTATCGTAGAGCGCGACGAAGCAGCCATCGGGGAAATTGTTGATCTGGCCGCGCACGGTGGCGGGGGAATAATTGGGTAGGCCCGGATAGACGCGGGCGATAAGTCGGATGATCGCGCGCACGTCGGTCGGCACCGCCGGGCGCACCTCAAGGCGTTTCTGCGTGGCTGTCGTCATGGCTTTCTTCCCTCGGCGCGATGGCTATGGAAAAGGCGGCACCGAATAATCGGCACCGCCTCATTCCGTTTCCGTACTGAAAGCTTCAGGAGCCTATCAGTTCCACTTGCCCATTTCGGCTTCCAGATTGACGCGGATCTGTTCGAAGAACTGCTCCGTCGTCATCCATGCCTGTTCCGGGCCGATCAGCAGCGCCAGATCCTTGGTCATCGCGCCATCTTCGACGGTCTTGATGCAGACGCGCTCCAGCGTTTCGGCGAATTTGGTCACTTCGGGGGTGCCGTCGAACTTGCCGCGGAAGGACAGGCCCTGCGTCCAGGCGAAGATCGACGCGATCGGGTTGGTCGAGGTCGCCTTGCCCTGCTGATGCTGGCGATAGTGGCGAGTGACGGTGCCATGCGCCGCTTCGGCTTCCACCGTCTTGCCGTCGGGCGAGAGCAGGACCGAGGTCATCAGGCCAAGCGAACCGAAGCCCTGCGCCACGGTGTCCGACTGGACGTCGCCGTCATAATTTTTGCAGGCCCAGACGAACTTGCCGCTCCACTTGAGCGCGGACGCGACCATGTCGTCGATCAGGCGATGCTCATAGACAATGCCCGCCGCCTTGAACTTGTCGGCGAATTCGGCGTCGAACACTTCCTGGAACAGATCCTTGAAGCGGCCATCATAGGCCTTGAGGATGGTGTTCTTGGTCGAAAGGTACAGCGGCCATCCGCGATCGAGCGCATAGTTCATGCTCGCCTTGGCGAAATCGCGGATCGATTCGTCCAGATTGTACATGCCCATGGCAACGCCAGCGGCCGGGAAGTCGAACACTTCCTTTTCGATCTTCTCGCCATTTTCGCCGTCCCAGATCAGGCGCAGCTTGCCGGGGCCGGGGACCAGGAAGTCGGTCGCCTTATACTGGTCGCCAAAGGCATGACGGCCGATGACGATCGGGTCGGTCCAGCCTGGGACCAGGCGGGGGACGTTCTTGATGACGATGGGTTCACGGAACACCACGCCGCCCAGGATGTTGCGGATCGTGCCGTTGGGCGACTTCCACATCGACTTGAGGTTGAATTCCTCGACCCGCTGTTCGTCGGGCGTGATGGTGGCGCACTTCACGCCGACGCCATATTGCTTGATCGCATTGGCGCAATCGACCGTGATCTGGTCGTTCGTCTCGTCGCGCTTCTGGACGGACAGGTCATAATATTTGAGGTCGATGTCGAGATAGGGGAGGATCAGCCGTTCGCGGATCCATTCCCAGATGATCCGGGTCATTTCATCGCCGTCAATCTCAACGACCGGGTTCTTCACCTTGATCTTCGCCATGCGCCTGTTCGCCTTCTTCATCGTGGGTGGATTTGGCAATCGCCCTAGGCAAAGCGGGCAGAATGTTCAACTGCGCAGGCACAGTTATATGACAGAGCGGAGCCTTCGCCGGGATCGGCCGTTGTCAGGGGGAAGCTCTCTCCCTAAAGATGGTGGCCATGGACAATAACGAAATCACGATCGCCGCTGGCGGCAATGTCAAATGGCGCTTTCCTTCGGTTCACCCGGAAGGGATGAAATTCGGCCTGATCGCAGTCGCGATCACGGCGCTCCTGTTCCTCGTGGGATGGGAGGTGCTGGGATGGCTGATGCTGATGGTGACGATCTGGGTCTTCGCCTTCTTCCGCGATCCCGTGCGCGCCGTGCCACAGGATGAAGGCGCGATCATCGCGCCTGCGGACGGCCTGGTGACGCTGATCCAGCGTGTGCCGCCGCCGCGCGAAATGGCGGGCGTGGATGGCCTTGGCGATCAGCCGATGATCCGCGTGTCCATTTTCATGAGCGTGTTCGACGTCCATATCAATCGCACGCCGATCGGCGGCACGATCAAGTCGGTCGTCTATATTTCGGGCAAGTTCCTCAATGCCGATCTCGACAAGGCGAGCGAGGATAATGAGCGCCAGCATATTTTGGTGGAGCGCCATGACGGCGTTCGTATCGGCTTTACCCAGATTGCGGGCCTCGTGGCGCGCCGGATCGTCCCGTTCGTCAAGCCCGGCGACATGGTCGCGGCGGGACAGCGGATCGGCCTCATTCGCTTCGGCAGCCGCGTCGATGTCTACCTGCCCGCCGGAACCGCGCCGCGCGTGATACTGGGCCAGCGCACCATCGCCGGGGAAACTATCCTGGGGCAAATGGGTGATCGCCGGGTCGTCGCCGGTATTCAGCAATGAGGCGGCGGCGCGCCGTGCCGCAGGGCATGCGGCGGGGCATCACCCTGCGCATGCTCGCGCCCAATGCGGTGACGGCGATGGCCTTATGTTTCGGTCTGACCGGCGTGCGCTACGGCATATCGGGTGATTGGGAACGGGCGGTGCTGTCGATCATCTTTGCCGGGGTGCTGGATGGACTGGATGGCCGGATCGCGCGGATGCTGCGCGGCGAAAGCCGATTCGGCGCGGAACTGGATTCGCTGTCCGATTCGATCGCGTTCGGCGTTGCGCCGGCCTTGATCCTCTATCTCTGGTCGCTGCACGCCATGCCGAAATTCGGCTGGATCTTCGCGCTGGCCCACGCCTTGTCCTGCGCGCTGCGCCTGGCGCGGTTCAATGCCAATATCGATGCGGAACAACAGCCGCATAAATCCGCCGGTTTCATGACCGGCGTGCCCGCGCCGGCCGGGGCAGGGCTGTCCTTCGTGCCGCTTTATCTATGGTTGGTGACGGGCGAGGATCTGTTCCGCGCCTGGTATGTCGTGGCACCCTGGACGGCGTTCATCGCCTTCCTGATGATCTCCAACATCGCGACCTATAGCTGGTCGGCGCTGCGGTTGCGCAAGCGCATCCGGCTGGAAGTCATTGCCTTTGCCGGGTTGCTGGCGGCGTTGCTGGTAACCGACCCCTGGCTGACGCTGCTGTTGCTCTGCGCCGTCTATGTGGCGCTGATACCGTTCGGCATCATCTCCTATGCCAAGGTCGTGCGGACCCGCGAGGCGGAACCGCCAACGACTGCCTGAAAAAATGATTAGGCCGCGAACGCGCCGTTCGGTACTCGGACGGCTGAAACGCGGCCTGCATCGGCGGCACGGGGGCGACGGATACGCACATGGTAAACAGGGGTGTGGGGGATCGGCTCGAACTGGAGCGCGGCGATCATCTTGTCATGATAGAGTAGGAACATCCATGCGATGGTTCCTACGGCCATCAGGAATGCGCCAAGAAACAGGGTCGCTGCAACGAATGTGAACATCAACGTCACTTTCCATCTTACCATTTGCACGGCTGGCCTCACTATGACGGTTTCAACGGCAGCGGACCGCCTTTGTTCCGTTTGTTCACTTTATGTTCCGGTTTGCGGCACAAGTCAAGCCTTGCACATTATTTTCTGCGGCGTTAAAGGCGCGCCTCATTCCACATGGGAATCATCATATCCGGTGCTGGCAGTGGCCTTTCAGGCTCTCTGCGGTTCCCGATTCCCAGAGGCATTAACCGGAAGGAGATTATCTTATGGCGGCTCCTGTTGTCACCATGCACCAATTGATCGACGCTGGCGCGCATTTCGGCCACCAGACCCATCGCTGGAATCCGCGCATGAAGCCGTATATCTTCGGCGAGCGCAACGGCATCCACATCCTTGACCTGTCGCAGACCGTGCCCCTGTTCGGCCGCGCGCTCGACTTCGTGTCGGGTACGGTTGCTGCCGGTGGCAAGGTGCTGTTCGTCGGCACCAAGCGCCAGGCGCAGGATCCGATCGCCGAAGCCGCGCGCAAGTCCGGCCAGCATTTCGTCAACCATCGCTGGCTGGGCGGCATGCTCACCAACTGGAAGACCATTTCCGGTTCGATCAAGCGTCTGAAGACCCTTGAGGAAAAGCTGCAGGGTGACACCCACGGCCTGACCAAGAAGGAAGTGCTTCAGATGACGCGCGAGCATGAGAAGCTCGAAATGTCGCTCGGCGGCATTCGCGACATGGGCGGCATTCCCGACGTGATGTTCGTGATCGACGCGAACAAGGAAGAGCTGGCAATCAAGGAAGCCAACACGCTGGGTATCCCGGTCGTCGCGATCCTCGATTCGAACGTCTCGCCCGACGGCATCGCCTTCCCGGTCCCCGCGAACGACGACGCCAGCCGCGCCATCCGCCTCTATTGCGACGCCATTGCGGCCGCCGCGACCAAGGGCAACCGTGGTGCGCAGCAGGCTTCGGGTGTCGACCTGGGCGCGATGGACGAGCCGATGGCGGAAGAGGTTGTCGCCGAAGCCTAAGAGCGTCGCGCAACTGAAAGAATGACAGGCTAGGGCGCGCTCTTTCAGAGACGCGCCCTGCCGCATATTTGAACCACACTGATTTAGGAGCCGAAACATGGCCGATATTACCGCCGCTTCCGTCAAGGAACTTCGCGACCGTTCGGGCGCGGGCATGATGGATTGCAAGAAGGCGCTCACCCAAGCCAATGGCGACATCGAAGCGGCAACCGACTGGCTGCGCGCCAAGGGTCTGGCCGCTGCGCAGAAGAAGTCGAGCCGCACCGCGGCCGAAGGTCTGGTCGGCGTTGCCGTTGCCGGGACCAAGGGTGTTGCCGTCGAAGTGAACAGCGAAACCGACTTCGTCGCCAAGAACGAACAGTTCCAGGATTTCGTCCGCACCGTCTCGACGATCGCGCTCGAAACCGGTGCTGCCGACGCCGAAGCGCTGTCGGCCGCTGCCTATCCGTCGGGCGGCACCGTCGCTGAAAAGCTGGTCGCCAACATCGCCACCATCGGCGAGAATCAGACCGTGCGTCGCGTCGGCCATGTCGAAGTGAGCCAGGGCGTCGTCGTGCCCTACGTCCACAATGCTGCGGCACCGGGCCTGGGCAAGATCGGCGTGCTGGTCGCGCTGGAAGGCGATGCTTCGGCTGAGGTCATGGAGCCTTTGGGCAAGCAGATCGCGATGCACATCGCCGCTGCCTTCCCGCTGGCGCTGGCCGCGTCGGACATCGATCCCTCGCTGCTAGAGCGTGAGCGCGCGATCGCCGCTGAAAAGGCCGCCGAATCGGGCAAGCCCGCCGAGATCGTCGCCAAGATGGTCGACGGTGCGGTGGCCAAGTTCGCCAAGGAAAACGCGCTGCTCTCGCAGCTGTTCGTGATGGACAACAAGACCCCGGTCGCCGACGTCGTTGCCAAGGCTGCCAAGGAAGCCGGCGCGTCGATTAGCCTCAAGGGCTATGTCCGCTTCCAGCTGGGCGAAGGCATCGAAAAGGAAGTCAGCGACTTCGCGGCGGAAGTCGCGGCGGCTGCGGGCGTCTAAGATACGGGCGTACAGCCTGAGACAATGAAAAGAGCGCCCCGCTGGGCGCTCTTTTTTTTTGGCGAGCGTCGCATCGGGCGACACGGGCCGTTGGAACCGTCTTTCCGCCTTACTGAATTGCCAACACCGTGCCGTCTCTGCCGCAGACGTGGCTTAGGGGGCGCGCGCGGTCGGATGGCTATCCGCCTGCCTGTCTCCGACTTTGGCGGAGTTTGCATTGTCGATGCACAAGATATTGTCCGGCGCGCTGGCGTCGCTGCTATTATGCACCGCCCCCGTGCTGGCGCAGGGCGGGATGGGCGGCGATATGCAGGGTGGCGGCACTGGTGGCCCTCCAGGCGGCGGCGGTGGACCGCCCGGCGATAGGGGCGGGCCGCGCCAACCTAGGCCGCCCAAGCCGATCAAACGCGCGCAGTTCGACAAGGTCGTGACGGCGATGTTCCGGGAAGGCGACGTCAACCGCGATGGCATGGTCATGATCGATGAATTGCGTGGCCTGTTCGATGCCCGGCGCGAAACGCTCATTCGCGCGCGCTTCACCAGGATCGACAGCAATCATAATGGCGCGCTGAACTATGAGGAATTCGTCGCCTGGCAGCGGCAAATGGGGTCGGTGGCCTCGTCGGAAGTGGCCGGGACCGGTGACCGGGACGGTCCGATCGCCGAAATTCTCCTGCCCGATGTCGGCGATGACCCTGGCAGCATGGGCCTCGCCGCGCTTATCGAGCCGCTCAGCGTCGGCCTGATCACTAACGCCAACAGTAATTATGACGCGGGCCTCTCGCTCGAAGAATTGCTGGCCTATCAAGGCAAGCGGTTCGATGCGGCCGATGCCAATCATGATGGCTGGCTGACCATGGATGAATTGCGGCCCCCGTCGCGGGGCGGGAAGGCTCCACGGGGCAGTGGCGGACCGCCCTGCCTGCCCGATCGCCCCTGCTGACGGTTCCACTGGACGGTAATTGCGGGACGGCAAAGGCCATCCTGCGATGCGGCGCGATATTTGACGACAAACGCCCCTTGGCATTGGGCGCTGGGCTGACTAATGATCGCTGGCCTTCCCGCTAGCAACATGGACTCCCCACCGCCTATGACCCGGCCTGCCTACAAGCGCATCCTGTTGAAGTTGTCCGGTGAAGTCCTGATGGGGCAGGGCCAGTTCGGCATCGAGCCGGAAACCGTCAATCGTGTCGCAGGCGAGATCGCGGCGGCCCGCGACGCTGGATTCGAACTGTGCGTGGTGGTCGGTGGCGGCAACATCTTCCGAGGGCTTGCTGGCGCGGCCAAGGGGTTTGACCGGACCAGCGCCGATTATATGGGCATGTTGGCGACGGTCATGAACGCGCTGGCGGTGCAGAATGCGCTGGAAAAGCTCGGCTACGACACCCGCGTACAGTCGGCGATCCCGATGGCGTCGGTGTGCGAACCCTATATCCGGCGCAAGGCGGTGCGGCATATGGAAAAGGGCCGGATCGTCATCTTCGCGGCGGGCACTGGCAACCCCTTCTTCACCACCGACACGACCGCCGCCCTGCGGGCCGCCGAAATGAATTGCGACGCGATCTTTAAGGGCACCAGCGTCGATGGCGTCTATAATGCCGACCCCAAAAAGGTGGCCGATGCGACCCGCTATGACGAGATCAGCTTCGACCAGGTGCTGACCGATAACCTAAAGGTTATGGACGCAAGCGCCATTGCCCTTTGCCGCGAAAATAATATTCCCATCGTCGTGTTCAACATCCGTGAAACCGGCAACCTGGCGACAGTGTTGGCGGGGCAGGGCGTCGCGACGATCGTGCATAATCAGGAGCGCTGACATCATGGCCCAATATGACAAATCCGATCTGGAACGCCGCATGGCCGGTGCCGTCGAATCGCTGCGTGGCGATCTGTCTGGCCTGCGTACCGGCCGCGCCAATGTGATGCTGCTCGATCCGGTGACCGTCACCGTCTATGGCGCATCAATGCCGTTGAATCAGGTGGCGACCGTGTCCGCCCCCGAACCGCGCATGTTGTCGGTTCAGGTGTGGGACAAGACCAATGTCGGCCCGGTCGACAAGGCGATCCGCTCGGCGGGCCTTGGCCTCAACCCCATCACCGATGGTCAGACGCTGCGCCTGCCGATCCCCGACCTGACCGAAGACCGGCGCAAGGAACTGGCCAAGCTCGCCAGCAAATATGCCGAGGGTGCACGCATCGCTGTACGCAATGTCCGCCGCGATGGCATGGACAGCCTGAAAGCTGATGAAAAGAAGGGCGAAATCAGCGAGGATGAACGCAAGCGCCTGGAAACCGAAGTCCAGAAGCTGACCGACAGCATCATCGCCGACATCGACGCCGCTGCGACGTCGAAGGAAAAGGAAATCCTCGGCCAGTAAGCCGGGGCTTTCCTTTCGTGGCCATTGCCCGCATCCTGATCTGATGGCCACGCAAGCCAAGCCCGACCTGACCAGCACCGCGCCTGCCCATGGCGCGCGCCATGTCGCCATCATCATGGATGGCAATGGCCGCTGGGCCAAGAAGCGCCTGCTGCCGCGCATCGCCGGTCATCGTGCCGGGGTGGAAGCGGTGCGCCGGGTTGCGCGCGCGGCCCGCGACATGGGGCTGGAATGCCTGACGCTCTACGCTTTCTCGTCCGAGAACTGGAAGCGTCCACCCAGCGAGGTGGCCGACCTGATGGGTCTGCTGCGCCATTTCATCCAGGCGGATCTGGACGAATTTCACGCCAATGGCGTCCGGCTGCGGGTGATCGGCAATTATCGCGTCCTCGACCCGTCGCTGGTCGATCTGATCGAGGCCGCGGTTGCCCGTACCGCCGCCAATAGCGGCCCGGTGATCGCCATCGCGCTCAACTATGGCGCGCAGGATGAGATGGTGCGCGCGGCCCAGCACCTCGCCCGGCGCGTCGCGCTTGGCGAGATATGCGCGGACGAGATCGGCGTGGAGACGATCGGCGCGGCGCTTGACACGGCCGACCTGCCCCCGCTCGACTTGCTGATCCGCACGTCGGGCGAACAACGGCTCAGCAATTTCATGCTGTGGCAGGCCGCCTATGCCGAACTCTATTTCACCGACATGCTCTGGCCCGATTTCGACGCGGCGGAACTGGCACGGGCGCTCGATGCCTTCCGTCTAAGGGACCGCCGTTTCGGCGGGTTGTAGACGATGGCGAGCGAATTGAAGACCCGCGCCATCGTCAGCGTCGCCTTGATCGCGATGGCCGTCGGCGCCTTGCTGTCGGGCGGATTGCTCTTCTGGCTGCTGCTCGCGGTCGCAGGCGTATTGATGCAGGGCGAATGGGCGGACCTGAACGGCGCAACCGCCGAACAGCGAAAGCTGTCGATGTTCGCCGTATCGGTGCCGCTGGCGATCCTGTGCCCGCTGGCAGCCGGCGTGGATGGGTTTGCGGTCGGCTTGATGATCGCGGCCTTCCTGTTCGTGATGGCCGCGACGCGCGGATACAGGCTGGCCTGCGGGATATTCTACGTCTGCGTGCCGGTGATGGCCTTGCTGTTCCTGCGCGGGCAGGAACCCAATCTGTACGGGCTGCTGCTCGCCTTCTGGGCGTTGGCGCTGGTCTGGGCGACCGACATCGGTGCCTATTTCGCGGGGCGCTCGATCGGCGGTCCCAAGCTCGCGCCGCGCATCAGCCCGTCCAAGACTTGGGCCGGGCTGGCCGGGGGCGTCCTTGCGGCCTTGATCACCGGCTTTCTGCTGCATCGTTTCGCTGGCCTGCCGATCCAGTTGGCGGCGGCGAGCGGCTTGCTGGCGGTCGCGGCGCAACTGGGCGATCTGTTCGAAAGCGCGATGAAGCGGCGCGCGGGGGTCAAGGATAGCGGGATGTTGCTGCCCGGCCATGGCGGGGTGATGGACCGGCTGGACGGCGTGGTGGCCGCCGCGCCGCTCGCTGCGCTGCTGTATCTGATGGTAGGACAGGCGTGATGCGGACGGTTTCGATCTTTGGCGCGACCGGGTCGGTGGGCATGTCCACCCTGGACCTCATCCAGCGCGAGCCGGATGCCTATCAGGTCGTCGCGCTGACCGCGAACAGCGATGTCGAGGGGCTGGCGCAAACGGCTAAGGCAACCAATGCGCGCATCGCCGTGATCGGCGACCCGGCGCGCTATGACGCGCTCAAGGCTGCACTCGCCGGGTCGGGTGTCGAGGCGGCTGCAGGCGAAGAGGCGCTGGTCGATGTCGCCGGGTCCGGGGCCGACTGGACCATGGCGTCGATCGTGGGCTGCGCCGGGCTGCGGCCTACCATGGCCGCGCTCAAGGCGGGCGGCACCGTGGCGCTCGCCAACAAGGAATCGCTGGTGTCGGCGGGCGGGCTGATGATGGAGGCGGCGCGCGCTTCCGGCGCGACATTGCTGCCGGTGGACAGCGAACATAATGCGATATTCCAGTGCCTTGCGGGCGGAACTCTGGACGATGTCGCAAGGATCATCCTGACCGCCAGCGGTGGCCCGTTCCGTACCCGCAGCCGCGCCGAGATGGCGGACATCACACCGCAGCAGGCCGTTGCGCACCCGAATTGGTCGATGGGCGCGAAGATCAGCGTCGATAGCGCGACGATGATGAACAAGGGGCTGGAATTTATCGAGGCGGCCTATCTCTTCCCGGTCGGTCTCGACCGGATCGAGATATTGGTCCACCCCCAATCTGTCATTCATTCGATGGTCGAATATCGCGACCGATCGACCTTGGCGCAATTGGGCTCGCCCGACATGCGGATTCCGATCGCGCACGCTCTCGCCTGGCCCCGGCGGATCGCTACGCCGTGCCAACCGCTCGATCTGGCGCGGATCGGTCGGCTCGATTTCGAAGCGCCCGACCCGGAACGCTTCCCTGCGCTGCGCCTGGCGCGGCGGGCGGCGGAGGCGGGCGGGGCCGTTCCGGCCATCCTGAACGCCGCCAATGAAGTCGCCGTCGCCGCTTTTCTCGCCGGGCGCGTCCGCTTCCTTGATATCGCCATGATTGTGGAGGAAGTGTTGACCCGCTATAGCGCGCCTGCGCCCCATGCCATTGCGGATGTGCTGGCGGCGGATGCTGCGGCGCGCGTCATGGCGGGCCAAGTGATGGAAAGATTGACGGCTTGTTAGAAAATCCCGGTTTCCTGCTGACCGTTCTCGCTTTCGTCGCGGTCATAGGGCCGCTCGTTTTCGTGCATGAGTTCGGCCATTATATCGTCGGGCGCTGGTGCGGGGTGAAAGCGGAGGCGTTTTCCATCGGCTTTGGCCCCGAACTGCTGGCCTGGGTGGACAAGCGCGGCACGCGCTGGCGGCTTGCTGCGCTGCCGCTGGGTGGCTATGTCCGCTTCAAGGGCGACATGAACGCGGCCAGCCAGGCCGATCCCGCCTGGCTGCAAATGTCGGCGCAGGATCGCGCTGAGAGCTTCCCTGCCAAGCCGGTATGGCAGCGGGCAGCGATCGTCGCGGCGGGGCCTGCGGTCAATTTCCTATTTGCGATCCTGCTGCTGGGCGGCCTTGCCTATTGGAAGGGCGATCCGGTCAGCCCACCTGTCGTGCAGCAGGTTGCGCCCGCGTCGGCCGCTGAAAAGGCAGGCTTGCGCCCCGGCGACCGCATCGTGTCGATCATGGGGCGTCAGATCGACAGCTTCACCGACATCGCGCCGATCGTGTCGCTGCGTCCGGGTGAAGTCCTGCCCTACGTCATCGAACGCGATGGTCAGCGCACCGCCATGACGATCGCGGCTGGCGAGCGGATCGAAAAGGACCGGTTCGGCAATATCTTCCGCCTCGGCCAGTTGGGCGTGATGTCCGACAAGGTCGAATTCCGCGACATCGCGCTTTGGGAAATCCCGGTGGTCGGTACATTGCGGACGGGCCAGATGTTCGTGTCCGCCATGGATGGGCTGGGCCAGATCATCACCGGCCGCCGCTCGGTCAAGGAATTGGGCGGCCCGCTCAAGATCGCCGATGTATCCGGCCAGGCGGCGATGATGGGGCTGTTCGGCTTCCTCACCTTCATGGCGCTCATCTCGATTAACTTGGGGTTCATCAACTTATTGCCAATCCCGATGCTGGATGGCGGGCATCTGCTGTTTTACGGGATCGAGGCGCTGCAGCGTCGGCCGGTCAGCCCGCAGGTGCAGGAATGGGCCTATCGATCGGGTCTGGCGCTGCTGATGACGGTGATGGTGCTGGTGACTTTCAACGATTTGTCGTCTTTCGGGCTGTGGAAGAGCCTGTCCGGCTTGATCGGTTGACGCGCATCGGGCAGGGAAGCCCGGTTTGGCGACGTCTGTTGCGGCGGAAACAAAATTTTTCGAGTTTTTGAGGTGATGCGGGTGACAGCGATGAACAGCAGCAAGAGGCAGCGCCCGGTCGTGGTCGCCCTGTTGGCGACGACGATGATCGCAGGTCTGTCTGCGCTCCCGGCCATGGCACAGGATGCTGCCGCGCCCGCGCCCGTGGTTGCGCCCGCGTCGCTGCCCGCAGCACAGGGCACGATCAGCAGCATCACCGTCACCGGCACGCAGCGGCTCGAATCCGGCACCGTCCTGTCCTACACCAAGCTGCGCATCGGCCAGCCCTACAGCCAGGAAAGCCTCGATCAGGGCTTGCGCGACCTGTATGAGACGGAATTGTTCGCCGACGTCCAGATCCGCAACGACAATGGTGCCCTGACCGTCGAGGTGAAGGAAAATCCGGTCATCAACCGCATCGTGCTGGAAGGCAATAAGCGGCTGAAAGAAGACAAGATCCGGCCAGAAATCAAGCTCGCTCCACGCCAGATCTATACCCGGTCCAAGGTGCGCGCCGACGTCGCCCGCATCGTCGAACTCTATCGCCGTCAGGGCCGTTTTGCCGCGACGATCGAGCCGAAACTGGTGCAGTTGGACCAGAACCGCGTCGATATCGTCTATGAGATCAGCGAAGGCCCTAAGTCCAAGGTCCGCCAAATCAACATCATCGGCAACGAGAAGTTCAAGGACGGTGCGCTGCGCAGCCAGATGGTGACCAAACAGTCACGCTGGTTCCGTCTCTTCTCGTCGGGCACCAGCTATGATCCCGATCGCTTGGCCTATGACCAGCAGAAGCTGCGCCAATATTATCTGACCGAAGGCTATGCCGACTTCCGCGTGATTTCGGCGGTCGCCGAACTGACGCCGGACAAGCAGGACTTCATCATCACCTATGTGGTGGAAGAGGGCGAGCGCTACAAATTCGGCGATGTGAAGGTCGAATCGGATATTCGCGACCTGTCGGGCGATGGCCTGACCAAGCGTCTGCCGATGAAGAAGGGCGATTGGTATAACGCCAAGCAGGTCGAGGATACGGTCGATACGCTGAGCGAGACTGCCGGCCTGTTCGGCTATGCCTTTGCCGAAGTGTCGCCGGACTTCAACCGCGACAAGGATACGCTGACGATGGGGATTAATTTCCGCATCGCCAACGCCCCGCGCGTCTATGTCGAGCGCGTCGACATCAACGGCAATACGCTGACGCAGGACAAGGTCGTCCGTCGCGAATTCCGTCTGGCCGAAGGGGATGCGTTCAACAGCTTCCTGGTCAAGCGGTCGAAGGACCGGATCAATTCGCTCGGCTATTTCCAGGAAAAGCTCGATGTCGAGCAGAAGCCGGGTTCCGCGCCCGACCGCATCGTCCTCGAAACCAACGTGCAGGAAAAATCGACCGGCGAATTGTCGCTGTCGGCGGGCTTCTCGTCGCTGGAACGCTTCATCGTGTCGGCGTCGATCACCCAGCGCAACTTCCGCGGCAAGGGCCAGGAACTGCGCACCTCGGTCAATTATTCGGCCTATTCCAAGTCGATCGAACTGGGTTTCACCGAACCCTATTTCATGGACAAGAATATCGCGCTGGGCGGCGACATCTATCGCCGCGATCTCAACAGCTTCCGCTATCTGACCAGCAACACGCGCGACACGACCTATGAGAATACGTCGACGGGTATCCAGTTGCGTGCGGGTGTGCCGATCACCGAATATATGTCGCTGGCGCTGCGCTATCAGCTCAATTTCGATGATACGACGCTGGACGAAGATACTTATTATTCGGACACGGACGGCGACGGCACGCGGGAGTGCGACCCCCTCATCGCGGGTCGTTATCTGTGCGATGCGATCGGCAAGCGCACCACCTCGTCGCTCGGCTACTCGCTGATCTACGACACGCGCGACAACCGCATCCGCCCGACGCGCGGCCATAACGTTGTGCTGAGCCAGGATTTTGCCGGGCTTGGCGGTAACGTCAAATATATCAAGACCCGGATCAATGGCTCCAAATTCTTCCCGCTGGGCAGTGGCTTCATCTTCTCGGTCTCGGCCGAAGGCGGCTATATCCACAGCCTGGAAGGCGAACGCCGCGATGCGACCGGCGAACTGGTCGAAAAGGTCCGCCTGGTCGATCGCTTCTTCCTGGGTGAACCGCAGTTCCGTGGCTTCGACATTCGCGGTGTCGGCCCGCGCGTAAAGCGCTTCTATCTGCAACCGCAGACCAATGAAGATGGCACGACCAGCTATGTTCGCGACAATAGCAACAATAACGTGTCCGACGACGCGCTGGGCGGCAAGATCTACTATCTCGCTCGCGCCGAAGTCGAAATTCCGCTTGGCTCCGGCGCACGCGAAATGGGCCTTCGTCCGTCGATCTTCATGGACGTCGGTGCCGTCGCTGGGTTGAAGAACCCGACCCTTGTGAATGGCGATGGCACATTTGCGGGCTATTGCACCGTGGCGCCTGCACCGGGCAATACCGGTTCGACGACACAGGTCCGGGCGCCTTCCATCGGCAACTGCGACGCGGCGCCGACCGGGTTCGTGGCTAGTTATGCTGGTGGTGCCTTCGAAGAAGTCTATCTCGGCGATACGCTCAAGCCGCGTCTGTCGGTGGGCTTTGGCGTCAACTGGAACTCGCCCTTCGGCCCGTTCCGCATCGACATTGCCAGGGCGCTGCTCAAGGAACCTGGCGACGATAACAAGCTCATTACCTTCAACGTAGGGACTCAATTCTGATGAAGACCATGTTCAAAGCCGCGGCGCTCGCTCTTGCGCCCATGACCGCCATCGCCCTGACCGCCATGCCGGCCGTTGCCCAGACCAAGTCGGGCCTCGCCGTCGTCGATCTGGAGGAAGCCGTTGCCAAGAGCACGGCCTACACCACCGCGATCAGTCAGATGCAGACCACCTACAAGCCGCAGATCGACGCGCTCAACACGCGTCGCACCGCGATCGAAGCGGACCTCAAGACCAAGGGCGATGCGCTCCAGGCCGCATTGACGGCAGCGGGCAACAAGCCGACCCCGGCGATCGAAACCCAGTATCAGCAATATCAGCAGACGCAGCAGACTGCGCAGGCCGAACTGCAGCGCATGGGCCAGCCCATCGCCATCGCGCGCGCCTATGTCGAGGAACAGCTCGTCGCCAAGCTGAACGATGCGCTCAAGGCCGCAACCGCCAAGACCAAGTCGGAAATCGTGGTCAAGAAGGCCGCGACCGAGAGCTTCGGCGCAGGCGCGGATATCACCCCGGCCGTCATCACCGAACTCAATGCACTGGTTCCCAGCGTGTCGATCACCCCGCCTGCCGGTTGGCAGCCCGGTGGTCGCCAGGCAGCGCCCGCCGCTGCCCCGGCGCAGGCTCCCAAGTCGCGCTGATAAGAATGACGGGAGAGGTTGAAACGACCGCGCTTGGCCCGATGGATGTCCGTCGGGTCATGGCTGCGCTGCCGCATCGCTATCCGATGCTGCTGATCGATCGCGTGGTGTCGCTGGTGCCCAACCAGTCGATCCACGCGATCAAGGCAGTTTCGGTAAACGAACCCTTTTTCCAGGGGCATTTCCCGACCCGGCCGATCATGCCTGGCGTCCTGATCGTCGAAGCTATGGCGCAGGCGGCTGGCGTGCTGGCGGTGGAATCGATGCAACTCGCCGACACCGGCAAGCTCGTCTATTTCATGAGCATCGACGGCGCGAAGTTCCGCTCGCCGGTGGAGCCGGGCTGCCTGCTCGACCTGCATGTCGAAGTGACGCAGAATCGCGGCGCGATCTGCAAGTTCAGCGGCAAGGCGATGATCGGCGACAAGCTGGCCGCCGAAGCGCAGTTCGTCGCGATGATCGCCGATCCGCCCAAGGATTGAGCCAACCCTCCGTCATCCCAGCGTCCGCTGGCATGACGACTGGGGGTTATCCCTTGCCAAGGCGCGCCGAACCCGCTAACGGCGCGCCTTCGCTATTTACAGCATCCACAGCCGGTCGGAACCGGCACATACGGAGCGTTACGCCATGAAGGCCAATACCCACCCCGACTACCACATGATCACCGTGCAGATGACCGACGGCACGACCTTCCAGACCCGCTCGACCTGGGGCAAGGAAGGCGACACGCTGGCGCTCGACATCGACCCCAAGTCGCACCCGGCCTGGACCGGCGGCAACCGTCAGATGGACACTGGTGGCCAGGTGGCACGCTTCAACAAGCGTTTCGGTGGTCTGACGCTGAAGAAGTAATCGGCCTTCGATGGTTGAATGAAAAGGGCGCCCACTGGGCGCCCTTTTTGGTTTTGGAAGAGAGGTTCCGTTCGTTTCGAGCGAAGTCGAGAAACGCCCGCACAGCGCTTGCCGCTTCTCGACTTCGCTCGCATCAAACGGGGATGACTTGCGATAACATATGTAGTCGCGGGCGCGCGGGCGTTAGCCCGCCCGATCCGCATCCAGAAACGCGGCCACATCGTCCAGCACGACATCCTTCGACAGAAATGTCTGGCCGATGCCGCGGGCTAGTAGGAAGGGCAGGGTGCCGGCCGCCATCTTCTTGTCGTGCAGCATATGGCCCACCAATGCTGCGCCATCGGCAGTGACATGCGCAGAGGCCAGGTCATGGGGCAGGCCGACCGACCGCAGATGCGCGGTCACCCGATCGGCATCCGCCTGCGGGCATAGACCAAGCCGGGCCGAATAGCGGAACGCCAGCGCCATCCCCGCCGCAACGCCTTCGCCATGGAGCAATGTGTCGGAAAAGCCGGTATCGGCCTCCAACGCATGGCCAAATGTGTGGCCAAGGTTGAGCAGCGCGCGGCGACCCGATGTCTCGCGCTCGTCATCGGCGACGATCGCCGCCTTGGCGCGGACGCTGCGTTCGATCGCATAGGTCCGCGCGTCGGGGTCGCCCGCCAGCAGGTCGCCGGCATGCGCCTCGCACCAGGCGAAGAAGGCGGGATCGTCGATCAGGCCATATTTGACGACTTCGGCATAGCCCGCGCGGGTTTCGCGTGGCGGCAGGCTATCGAGCGTCGACGGATCGATCAGCACGAGCGCGGGCTGGTAGAAGCTGCCGACCAGATTCTTGCCCGCCTGCGTATTGATCGCGGTCTTGCCGCCCACCGATGAATCCACCTGCGCCAGCAAGGTGGTCGGCACCTGGATAAAATGGCAGCCGCGCTTGAGGATCGACGCGGCAAAGCCGACCAGATCGCCGATCACGCCGCCGCCCAGCGCCACGACATGGTCGCCGCGCTCGATCTCCAGCGCTAGCAGCGCGTCGAGCAATTGCTCCAGATGCCGCCAGCTTTTGGTCTGTTCGCCCGGCGGCAGGATGATCGGCTCGGCCATGATGCCGACCGCCCGCAGGCTGGCGTCCAGCCGGGGCAGTTGCGCGGTCGCGACATGCGAGTCGGTGACGACCACCAGCCGCCCGTTGCGGGCATAGGGGCCAAGCAGATCACCTGCGCGATCGAGCGCCCCCTGTTCGATCGGGATGTCGTAACTGCGCGCACCCAGCGCGACCTGCACTATTGCCATGCCGTCAATTGCTCCATGATGCGTTCGACCGTCACTTCATGCGGCGCGGCGACGCTTTTGACGTGGATGGGGGCGAGCGCATAGATGGGATTGCGCACCGCCGTCAGTTCGGTCAGCACCGTGCGCGGATCGCGATCCTTGAGCAACGGCCGCCCCTCACGCCGCGAAACCCGGTCCACCAGCACGTCGATGTCGGCATCCAGCCAGATCGCCGTCGCCTGTTCCAGGATCAGCGCGCGGGTCTCCTCCTGCATGAAAGCGCCGCCGCCAGTCGCGATCACCTTGGGCGCGCCATCCATCAGCCGGGCGATCACCCGCCGCTCGCCATCGCGGAAATAGGCTTCGTCATAGCGGGCGAAAATCTCGCTCACACTCATGCCCGCCGCCTTTTCGATTTCCTCATCGGCATCGACGAACGCCAGCCCCAGCCGGGCCGCCAGCCGCCGCCCGACCGTCGATTTGCCCACGCCCATCATCCCCACCAGGACGATGGAACCGCGCCGGTCGACGGATGGGGGGAATTTGCTGTTTCGCTGCATGCCGAGCGGGGCTATACAGCCCCCCGTCACAGAGGCAAATCGCATCTTTTGCTCGTCGCCCGGCTCAGCCGCAGAAGGACACATGAAGAAAAATCGCAATTTCAGCAGTTTCGAAGGCAGCAGCCGCCGCCGTGGCGCCAACTTGCCGATCCTGCCCATCGCCCTTGTCCTGCTCGTCATTCTTCTGCTCGCCTTCTTCTGGTCGCGCGGCGGCGAACAGCCGCAGGCGCAGGTCGAAAAGGCCATCCCCGCTGAGAAGCTGGGCCAGTAAGGCATATGCCGGTCAAGGGGGGCACGTCTAAAAGGAGCAGAGCGAAATGGGCGCTGGGCAGCTTTGCCCTGGCCCTCGCTTTGCCTGTGGTCGCGCAACAGGCACCCGAATCGCTCTTGCCGCCCGGCTTTGGCGACGCGCCCGAAGCGCCGACGCCTGCGCCAACGCCCGCGCGCCCGGCACCTGGCACGCCTGCAGCGCCCGCCTTGCCGACCCTCAACCCGGCAACGCCGCCCGATCTGTCGTTGCTGGCCGAAGCGGAAAACGCAGCGGCCGAAGAAGAATTGACGCCCGAAGAACTGGCTGCGGAAAAGGCGAAATATGATCTGCCGGATAGCGCGCGCCGTTCGCTCGCCCGTATCGGCGCACTGACGCCGCAGACGCGCGGGCTGGAGCCGGATGCGTTCGGCAACCAGTCGGGCAAATATCTCGCCGCGCTGATGAAGGAGACGCATGCGCCGATCCTGTCGCGCTGGGCGTCGATCCTGCTGCGGCGCACGCTTTTGTCGGCGACGGATACGCCGGCCGACATTGATGGCGCGGACTGGGCGGCCGAGCGCGCCTGGCTGCTGCTGCGCATGGGGGAGGCGGACAGCGCCCGGACCATGGTGCAAAGCGTCGATCCCGATCGCTACACCCCGCGCCTATACGCCGTTGCCATGCAGGCCTATCTTGGCAGCGCCGATCCGGCTGGGCTTTGCCCCCTGTCGGAAGGCGCGCTGCGGGTCAGCAAGGAACCCGGCTGGGACATGACGCGCGCCATCTGCGCTGCCCTGTCGGGGGATCAGGGCACCGCCAGCGGCGCGCTCAACCAGGCGCAGCGACGCGGCGTGGTGCGCGGCATCGATTATCGGCTGGCGGAGAAAGTTGTCGGCACCGGCTTCAATGCTCGCCGATCGGTGAAGATCGAATGGGACACGGTCAGTCAATTGACTGCCTGGCGCTTTGGCCTCGCGACGGCGCTCAATGTCGAGATACCCGATGCGCTCTTTGGCACGGTGGGGCCGCATGTCCGCGCCTGGGAAGCGCGCGCGCCTGCCCTGAGTACCGTGCGGCGGCGACCCGGCGTCGAAGTCGCGGCGCGCCTTGGCGTATTTTCCAGCGCGGCGCTGGTCGGCTTTTATGGCCAGATGAGCACCGAAGGCGACACGCCCGCTGACATGGCGGACCGGATCGACGCGCTGCGCACTGCCCATGCCGGGGCGACGGTGGGCAATCGTATCGGCGCGATGCAGCGCTTGTGGCGTGACAATGGCAATCCTGACTATGTCGGCCTGATCACGACAGCGCGGGCGGCAGCGGCGCTGCCGGTGGCGCAGGCCGACGCCCGCGATGCCGCCAATCTGGTCGCGTCGATGCTGACGGCAGGCTATGACCGCAATGCCGCGCGTTGGGCGCGGGCGCTGGGCCAAATCGACGGCGATGGCGCGGCCCAATTTTGGGGCCTGCTTGCGGTTGGCGCACCCAGCCCCGTAGTCGATATCAGTGACAGCCGCATATCGACCTATATCGGTGAGGTAGGACAAGAAAAGGGTCGGATGCTGATCGCGGCGCTGGCAGGCCTTGCGCGACTATCGGCCGACGATGCCGCGTCACTGGCACAGGATAATGGCGTGACGCTTGCCGCCAACAGCCGCTGGGCGCGCGCGATTGGCGCAGCGGCGCAGCGTGGTGAGAAGGCGACCGTCGCCTTGCTCGCAGCCGTCGGTATGCAGGGGCGCGACTGGCGCCGCCTGCCACCAGCACATCTCTATCATGTCGTCGCCGCGCTTCATCGTGTCGGGCTGGACCCCGAAGCGCGGATGATCGCGGCGGAGGCGATCAGCCGGACCTGACCATGGCGGATGATGACGCCCTGATCGACCGCTTTCTGGAAATGATGGCGGCGGAACGTGGCGCGTCGCGCAATACGCTGCTGGCCTATCGCGCGGATTTGAACGGCGCCGCTGCCATCGTCGGCGGCCTGGTGGCGGCCAGCAAGGAGCGGCTCGGCGATCTCGCCGTGGCATGGGCGGCACTCGCCGCCTCGTCGGTCGCCCGCAAATCCTCGGCCCTGCGCGCCTTCTACGCCTTTCTCGAAGAGGAAGGGCTGCGCCTCGATAATCCCACCGCTGCCTTGCCGCGCCCCGTGACGCGGCGATCCCTGCCCAAGATCTTGTCCACCGCCGAGGTCGATTCGCTCTTCGCCTTGATCGACGAGCGGTTGGCGGTGGCCCATCCTGTGCCGCACGACCGGCGGCTGTCGGCCCTGATCGAACTGCTCTACGGGTCGGGCCTGCGCGCGACCGAACTGGTGTCGCTGCCGCGCCGCGCGCTGGCCTCGGATCGGCCCTTCCTGATCCTCAAGGGTAAGGGCGGACGGGAGCGGCTGGTGCCGATCTCCGATCGTGCCCGCGCCGCCGTCGCAACCTGGCTGACCCATGTGCCGCTCGACAGTCCCTGGCTCTTCCCGTCGGGGAAATCCTATCTCAGCCGCATCCGCCTCTATCAACTGGTCAAGGCGCTGGCCGCCGCGGCGGGCATCGCGCCGGAACGGGTCAGCCCCCATGTGCTGCGCCACGCCTTCGCCACCCATTTGCTGGAGGGCGGCGCGGATCTGCGCGCGTTGCAATCGATGCTGGGCCATGCCGATATTGGCACCACGCAAATCTACACCCATGTCGACAGCCGTCGCCTGATCGAATTGGTCAATAGCCGCCATCCGCTGGCGACGATGGTGCAACGCTGCGTTGACGACGGCGCGTCGCCGCCCTAACGCCAGCGCCATGGTTAGCTTTCTGGAATTTGAAAAGCCCATCGCCGAACTGGAGGCGCGCATCGTCGAATTGCGCGCCACGGCGAGCGCGGGCGACATTAACATTGACGGCGAAATCGCGACGCTGGAGCAGCGCGCGGCCAAGATGCTGGGCGACACCTATGCCAAGCTGACGCCGTGGCAGAAGACGCAGGTCGCCCGCCACGCCGAACGGCCGCATTTCAAGGATTATGTCGCCGGTCTGTTCGACAATTTCATGCCGCTGGCGGGGGACCGCGCTTTCTCTGACGATCAGGCGATCGTCGGCGGCTTTGCAACGCTTGGCGATCGGCGACTGATGGTCATCGGCCATGAAAAGGGCGACGATACCGCCAGCCGGGTGCGGCATAATTTCGGCATGGCCAAGCCCGAAGGCTATCGCAAGGCGATCCGCCTGATGGAACTGGCCGATCGCTTCGGCCTGCCCGTCGTCACGCTGGTCGATACGTCCGGTGCCTTTCCGGGCGTGCAGGCCGAAGAGCGCGGCCAGGCTGAAGCGATCGCACGCTCGACTGAAGCTTGCCTCAAGCTCGGCGTGCCGATGGTCGCCGCCGTGGTTGGCGAAGGCGGATCGGGCGGTGCGATTGCGCTGGCGGCTGCCAATCGCGTGCTGATGTTCGAACATGCAGTCTACTCGGTGATTTCGCCCGAAGGCTGCGCCTCGATCCTGTGGCGCACAGCGGCCAAGGCCAGCGAAGCGGCGACGGCGATGCAGGTCACCGCCCAGCATCTCAAGGCGCTGGGCGTCATCGACCGGATCGTGCCGGAACCGATGGGCGGCGCGCATCGCGACCCGGTTCAGGCGATCGCCAATCTGGGCACCGCGATCGAAGCGGAACTGGATGCGTTGTCGAACATGGATGCCGGCGCGCTGCGCACTGACCGGGCCGATAAATTTCTGGCCATAGGCGCCTGAACTACCGTCTTTTTTGGAACAGCTGACCCCTTTTTCTCGTTACGTGTCGGTAATGGGAATGGGATGGGATAAAGTGATGAACCGGAAGATGATGTTTGGCTGTTCGGCGGCCGCCCTGGTCGTGGCCGCCAGCGCCCCTGCCGTGATCGGGCAGCAGCGGGCGATCCGCACGGTGAGTTCGATCAGCGCGCAGGACAAGAGCAGCGGGGCCAAGCAGCACCCGGAATTGCTCAAGGAATTTGGCGGCGGCTATAGCGGTCCCCAGGCGAAATATGTCGAAAGCGTCGGGCGGCGGATCGCGGTCCAGTCCGGCCTGTCCAACGCCCAAAGCGACTTCACCGTCACCCTGCTCAACTCGCCGGTCAACAACGCCTTCGCCATTCCGGGTGGCTATGTCTATGTCACGCGCCAGCTGATGGCGCTGATGAATGATGAGGCGGAACTGGCCGGCGTGCTGGGGCATGAGGTCGGCCATGTCGCCGCCCAACATGGCCAGCGGCGGCAAAAGACCGCGCAGCGCAACGCGATCGGGGGCGCGCTGCTCGGCGCTTTGGCGGGCGCCTTCCTGGGTGATTCGGGCTTCGGCAACCTCATTCAGAAGGGCATCGGCACCGGCAGCCAATTGTTGACGCTCAAATTCTCGCGCAGCCAGGAATATGAGGCGGATGATCTGGGCATCCGCTATCTTGCATCGGGCGGCTATGACCCCCGCGCTTTGTCCGACATGCTGGCCTCATTGGCGGCACAGAGCAATCTGGACGCGCGTCTGGCGGGCAGTGCCCGATCGACCCCGGAATGGGCCAGCACCCATCCTGATCCCGCTTCACGCGTAAACCGCGCGGCACGCGGCGCGGGCGGTAGTGGCTCAAAGGCCACGGTGCGCAATCGCGATGTCTTTCTCGCCGCGCTCGATGGCATCCTGTACGGCGATGATCCCAAGCAGGGCATTATCGAAGGCAGTCGTTTCCGCCACCCCGACCTGCGCCTCAGCTTTGCCGCCCCCTCCGGCTTCGGCATGGAAAATGGGTCTGATGCGGTGTCGATCATGGGCTCCGGCGGGCAGGCCCAATTCAGCGCTGCCCCTTATTCGGGCAATCTGGCCAGCTACATAGACGGTGTCTTTGCGCAGATGGGTGGCGGGCAGGGGAGTGTCCCCACCGGCACCGTCAGTCGCACCACCGTCAACGGCCTGCCCGCGGCATGGCGAACCGTGCGTGCCACCAGCCAGTCTAAGCAGGTTGATGCCACGGTATTCGCCTATGATTTCGGGGGCGGGAAAGCCTATCATTTCCTGCTGCTGACGCCCGCGGGCCAGGGGATCGCGCCATTCACCGCGATGGTCCAATCGATGCAGCGGCTATCCGCACAGGATGCAGCGACCATCAAGCCGCGCCGCATCGATGTCGTGACTGTAAAATCGGGCGACACCGTCCAGTCGCTCAGCCAGCGGATGGCCTATCCCGACTATAAGCTGGAACGGTTTTTGACGATCAACGCGCTGAACGCGAACGCATCCTTGCGCGCCGGGCAAAAGGTGAAGATCGTTATCTGAATGAAATACAAACAAGGGGGAGAATTGCTTCTCCCCCTTGTTCAAATAGATATTGCATTAAGCTAGATAAATCTTAGCTTCCGCTCTTCGTATTACCTTCGGCGATGGCGTTCGATGTCGTGGTGAAGGTCGTTTTCAGATTATCACCGAGGCTGGTCATGGCCGTGATAGCGGCGACGGCAATCAAAGCGGCGATCAAGCCATATTCGATCGCGGTGGCACCCTTTTCGTTCTTCAACATCTTGCGAATGAACTGCATTTTAAATCTCCTGATTGGAAACGATGTATAACTACCCGGCCGCCCCGCCTTGGAAGTTCGTGGTCAGCAAGGCTGTGTTTAGGGAATATCAGTTGATGAATCTTTAATGCGCGCCAAACATTGTAAATAGATTTTAGTTAAATCGCATTAACCTGCTCGGCCATGTTATTCCACATTCCCGTGGTGTTGCTGGCAAGGCTTTCAACAGCAACCATGATGAACAGCGTAATCATGACGAGAATGAAGGCATATTCGATCGTGGTTGCGCCACGCTCGCAGCGCAGCGATGTGAAGCAGCCGATGATCTTCCTTAGCGCGCGCATCGGATCCCCAGTTCGCTACAGACAGTCCCCGACGGACATGTAAAGGAAGCAGGGTTAACAAACCGCTTTCAACGGACCAATATGACGACACCTTATCCATTGCTCGTGGTCGCTGTCGCCCTGATCGACGCGGATGGCCGAGTCCTGCTGCAACAACGCCCGCCGGGAAAGGCGATGGCCGATTTGTGGGAATTTCCGGGGGGGAAGGTCGAGCCGGGCGAAACGCCCGAAGCCGCGTTGATCCGCGAGCTGGAAGAAGAACTGGGTATCCGCACGCACGCCAGTTGCCTGGCCCCTGCAACCTTCGCCAGCGAGCCGCTTGACGACCGGCATCTGCTGCTATTGCTTTATGTCTGTCGCAAGTGGGAGGGGGCGCCGCATCCCCATCATGCGACGGCGCTCAAATGGGTGCGCCCCGCGCAAATGTATGCGCTTCCCATGCCGCCAGCGGACCTGCCGCTGATCGGGATATTGGAAGCCCTGCTGTAAAGCGAAGGGCACCGGTATCCCGGTGCCCGTGAAGATCAGTCTTCCTTCGCCTTGCTCTGCAACTGGATATAATTCTGAATGCCCATGCGTTCGATCATCTCGAACTGGGTTTCCAGCGTATCGACATGCTCTTCCTCGCTTTCGAGGATATATTGGAACAGGTCGCGGCTGACATAGTCGCGGATCGTCTCGCAATAGGCGATGGCGTCGCGCAGCACCGGCAGCGCCTCATATTCCAGCTCCAGATCCGACTTGAGGATTTCCTCCACCGTCTCGCCGATTTTGAGGCGGCCGAGCAGCTGAAAATTGGGCAGGCCGTCGAGGAAGAGGATGCGCTCTGCTACCTTGTCGGCATGTTTCATCTCGTCGATCGATTCGGAATATTCGAACTTGGCGAGCTTTTCGATGCCCCAATGGTTGAGCATGCGATAGTGCAGGAAATATTGATTGATCGCGGTCAACTCGTTGCGGAGCACCTCGTTCAGATAATCGATGACTTTCGGGTCGCCTTTCATGGCGTTTACTCCGGCTGTTAGGGAAAACCGGATGTATAACCCCTGTGCAGGGTACTGTTAAGTCAAAAAACCTAGCAAAATCAAGGTTTTTTGGGACGCTATTGCGTCAAGGTCGCGATTGTTTCGTGCGGATGATTTGCAATGCTATCAGGCCGAAGCGCGCTCTGCCGCGATGATGGTGCGGGCAAAGGGAACGCACTGGCCGCATTTGGGCCGACGGCCGAAGCGCGCATAGGCGCTGCACGGCGTATCCGCGCCATCGCGCACGGCTTCCTTCAGATCCTTCTCACGAATGGCATTACAGATGCACACGACCATCGAAGCACTCTCCTGTTGGAACAGAGATAGCGCGGATGATAATGGGTCGCAATAGTAAAATGCACGCTTTTGCGACGCGGTCTCATATTTACATGATTTTGCGTTCAACGAATCCATAACGTTGAGCACGGGGTGACGTAAGTATTCTTTGAAAGCATCGTCACTAAGCATAAGGTCTATGATCGCAACGTTAGTCAGCATATTTACATAGCTTGCATTTCCAGAAAATGTAAAGTTTTTCAAAATATCTTACGTATGCGCGCCAAATTTTTCTAGCAGTATCGATTTTGGATAGGTTAATGTCCCATAATTGGTTATAGAAACAGATAATAATTTTAAAGGAAGACAGCGATGACGACCTTTACGGGCCAACCTAATTCCGATGACTTCTTTTTGGGTAGCGCTACAGACGATATTTTCCAATATGCGGTAGCTAATCTAAATGCGGCCGACGTGTTTCGAGGAAGGCAGGGTACAGATACGCTGCTTTTTACAACTGCTGGTGCGCTTGCAGCAAGTGCGTTGGCAGGCATGACAGGAATTGAACGCATCACCTTGGCGAGCGGCGGCAATAGCATCACGCTCCTCGATACCAATTACGAAGCTGTGTCCGATGGGATACTGATAACAGGCAGCGCCGCGGCTGACGTGGTCGATGCGTCGGGGTTGAGCGGCGCAAATGCTGTAGGGATCGTTAGCGGCGGCGGCATCGATACCCTGCTTGGTGGAGCCGGGAACGATCGATTCTCGTTTTACGGTGCAGATCTTAGCGCAGATACAGTGCGAGGTAATGGTGGTAGCGATACGATTGCGATTCGGTCGGCAGGTCTTTTTAGCTATTTCGACCTCAACGATGTGCAGGGTATCGAGCGGTTCGAGCTTGCTACAGGTCGCAACCTCATCCAACTCTCCAATATTAATTATGTCGACGTCGCAAACTCAACCATCACCATCGTCGGCAATGCGAGCGGAGATGAGGTGGATGCTACGGCACTGACAAGCGCGAACAAAGTCGTGATGTTTGGCGGTGGCGGTGCCAATGTGTTTCGCGGCGGCGCAGGAGATGATTCTGTTTCTGTCACCGTTTCGGAACTTCTGGACGATGTGATTCACGGTAATGGCGGCAACGATGTCCTCAGGCTGACGTCTTCGGGCATACTTTCGGCGGCGGACCTGCGCGATGTGCAAGGAATGGAGCGCATAATCCTGGCTTCCGGCGCCAATGACATTGGCGTTGGTGACATGACTCTTGTCGGGGTAGCCAACAACAGTCTCCAAATTATTGGATCGGCTGGCGATGATCGAATCGATGCAACTGCTCTTTCAGCCCCTTATTCAGTCATATTGAGCGGTGGCGGAGGAAATAATTACCTCGCAGGTGGTAACGGCAACGATCTGTTCCGAGGGGCAGGCTCCGAGTTGACAGAGCAAGATATCATATTGGGGAATGGCGGTATTGACATTCTGGAAGTGACGACTGGCTCAATACCCTCTCTCGTCGGTATGCAGGGCGTCGAACAAATTATACTCGATAGAAGCGGCATCGTAATAATCACAGATGTTAACTTCGTTAATATTGAGAGCATCAGGATTAAAGTAATCGGTGGTACTGGCGACAATGTCGTAGACGCCAGCGACTTGGGTGCGTCGAATGCTGTTGAGTTACTGGGCGGCGCGGGCATTGATACACTGCGGGGTGGCTCCGGCGATGATTTGTTCCGATCGGCTGCATCGCATTTGTTCGGTGATCGGTTGTTCGGCAACGGCGGCCACGACATTCTGGCGATTGAAACGCCTGTCACACAATCGGGCAACATTCTCTCCGGCGTGCGCGGGATCGAGCAAATCAATCTGGCGGACGGATGGAACAGGGTCGTTCTGCACGACGCCAATTTCAATGGGGTTGAGGGTGCGCATATTGTCATATCAGGCGGGACTGGGCGCGACATCATGAGCGCTCTGCCGGTGACTGGCGCGCGAACTGTTTTGTTTGAAGGTAATGGTGGTGATGACGTGCTGAAGGGCGGTGCGGCAGCGGATCGGCTGGTCGGCGGCCTGGGTGCGGACGAATTAACTGGCGGGGGCGGCGCTGATCATTTCATCTGGGATGCGCCAGTCGAGGGCGGCGACGTCTTGATCGATTTTCAGCCAGGGATCGACAATCTGGAGTTTGACGGGGCGGCCTTTGGCCTTACCGACGCCAGCTTCGATGTTCGCAGCCAGGGTGGTAGCGGTGCCAACCTCGCGACGACCGACCTGTTCATCTATACCGGCGTGCTGACCGATGGGGCGGCGGTACAGGCGATGCTTGATGCTAATGGCACGGGCCGAACGGATGAGGCACTGTTTGTCATCGCGCTCGGGGACTGTCAGGATTTCCGTGTGTGGCCGGGCATAATGGGCAACAAGGAGTCCCACCATGTCACGACGCAAAGAACCTGCCATACCGAATGAGCTTCTCGATCAGCTTTTGGCGGGTGGCGCTGCCA
>Ga0209231_1000055_pt1 | contig 85200 bp, 66 predicted proteins | sample Deesub45470m_DNA_FD_188086 | JGI IMG/M metagenome (GOLD analysis project Ga0209231, IMG submission 188086) | Deep subsurface microbial communities from North Pacific Ocean - 450_OLKR46/470m Metagenome (SPAdes) (version 2) | ecosystem: Environmental > Terrestrial > Deep subsurface > Unclassified ...
CTATAGACATGAGTACTTACCAACTAAAAGCTGGGAATTATCATTTAACAATTACCGCCAACGATAAAATAGATGTTGTGAAATTGTTGAAGCAGTAAATAAAGTTTAGATGAAATATAAAAAGTGGAGCAAAAGCTACGCTTAGTAGAAAAACAGAAATAGTAAGGTAAGGGGCTGTTACAAACTATTTCGAATCACTTTTTTCCATAGCTAGTTTCACAAAAGATTGTTTGGTTATTTTGCTATCCAACCATAAGATGAAATCAAAATAATCTAATGCTATTTTCTCATAAGGATCTTCAAAAACTTTCATTAGATTTTCTTTAAAGGTAATGAATTGTTCTTGTTGTTTTTCTTCGTTTTTCGCTTTTACTAATTTTCTCATTTCGTTTAAGAAAACCGTTTCCAGTTTAAAATCTCTTTTATTAACCGTAAGAAAACGCTTGGTAGATTTTATGTTATATTCTAGTAAATCAATATTATTTAGCTCAAAGTGAATGATGAGGTTTACTAATCTAGCAAAAGTATATACATCATCTCTTAGCCCGGGTTTATTTTCATTCAATACCAAGTTAATGTATTTCAGAGCACTTTTTAAATCGTCTGTAAAAAAGTAAACCCTAGAAATATTGTAATAAAACAACATTTCTTCTTCTTTGTTTATTTTACCATCAAAATGCTGTAACCCTTCAATAATTTTAGGAATAACCTGTTTGATGGCTTTCATGTAGTTGCCCATTTTAATATGTACATTCAGCTCAGCATTAAATGGAATAGAAAATAGTTTTAATTGGATGTCCATACTTTCAAAACCACGTTTAGATAAAAGTCCTTTCATCTTATTTATAATTTTGAAAGTCTCATCCCACTCACCTTTGCTAAGGTGAGCGTACATAACACTGTTTAATGCTCTAATGTATCTTTTAGGCAGTTCTTGCATTATGGGTGGATTGTCCTCCATAATTTTTACTACATAGCTAAAATTACTAAAAGCACCTTCTAAATTTTGGTCGGTAACAGCACAAAGTCCTTTAATAGAAAGACAGGCAGTTGCTGCTTTTATAGAATGAGCAGTGCCTTTGTTAACGATAAGTGGGTGGTTAGCAATTTTCTTAATTTCTTCACGACCTTCAACATTTCGTGTAAAACCACTTTTTCTAATAATGTAGTTTATTTTTGAATACAGTTTTTGGTATTCCGCAATATTTCTAAGTTTCTCTAAACAGTCGGCTTCTTCTTCAATAAGATTTTCCATGTTTACTTTAAACTTATTATCTAAAAAAGCTTCTTCAATGAGTTTCTTTTCCCAATCAATTAAATCTAATAAAAAATAGAATTTCTCGTATGTATAGGCAATTCCTTTAGCACGTTGTATGTTCTTGAAACATTCGGTATAAAGTGCTTTATTAAACAAGAGCTCAATGTTTCTGAGGTTTTCTTGTAAAACAGAAGCAGCAGAATTGTCAGAATAAAAACTTCGTAAGCTTTTTAATATAAGCTTATAAAGATGGTTTTTTTCTGATGGTAAATGTTTAATGAACTTTTCATTTTTAAGTTTTTCTTTAACTGCCTCTTCATCGTAATCTTCTAATTCATCAATACATTCAAAAAGTTTCATGTAATTTTTGTCGCCTGTTTGTAATGACGACATTAATTTAAAATATCTTTTTTCCGATTTAGTAAGTGATTTTATTAAATAAAATAACTCTTTAGAAGGTTTCATATTAGTAAGTAGTTTTTGTGAAAATTTTAAAACTTAATTTACATAAAATCAATAATTTATTAAAAATTGTTTTTTATAAATTTGTTTGATAGCATTACAATATTACTATAAATTAGTTAGATGTTAAAATTAAGTAAAAAAATATATTGTTTGGTTAATTTTTTTGATGGATAAAGTTTAGAGGGTTAATATTCTGTCCGTTTTTGTATTTTTACAATGAATTATTATTGAAACATTGAAATATGAAAAAAATATTACTTTTTATAACGGTTACTATTTTTACTTCGACTATAACTTATGCTCAGGTAAAACCGACAGATGTTAATAACAAAGCCTTAAATAGCAGAAGTGATACCATTGATGTTCTGAACTATCAAATAAATTTAGATATTACTGATTTTACCAATAAAATTATTGCCGGAAATTGTAAAATTACTTTTACGCCTAAGCTCAATGGTATTAATTCACTCGATTTAGATTTATTGGAGCTTAATGTAGATTCTGTTAAAGATGCGGCTAATAATTTACTGACGTTTAGTTATAATGATACTTTACTGGCAGTTAACTTACCTACTTTAATGAATGTTGGAGATACTGTTGAAATAACTGTTTTTTATAATGGAACTCCGCAAACTGATAATAGCGGTTTTGGTGGTTTTTATTTTGACAATACCTATGCCTATAATTTAGGAGTAGGCTTTAATGCAGATCCTCATAATTACGGAAGAGTCTGGTTCCCATGTTTCGATAATTTTGTAGAACATGCCACTTATGAGTTTAATATTATTACTTCTGGAGGAAAAAAAGCTCATTGCAATGGAGTGTTGGTTAGTGATTCTGTAATTACAGGAGATACCATTGTTAGAAAATGGATCATGAATGAACCCATACCAACCTACTTAGTTTGTGCAGCTGTCTCAGATTATGCAACTGTTCATCAAACTTTTTTAGGTGCCAACGGAAGTATTCCTGTGGAATTGGTGGCTAGAGCTCCTGATACAACTAATTTAAAAAATTCATTTGTAAACTTAAATCAAGCATTGGCAATTTACGAAAACCAATATGGTCCCTATTTATGGAGTAAAATAGGTTTTGTGTTAGTGCCTTTTAATGGTGGTGCTATGGAACATGCAACATGTGTGGCTTATCCGAGAGTTGCTGCAAATGGTAGCTTGGCTTATGAAACATTAATGGCTCACGAATTTGCTCACCATTGGTGGGGCGACTTAGTAACTTGCGAAACTGCAGGGGATATGTGGATTAATGAAGGTTTTGCGACTTATTCAGAACATATTTTTACAGAATTTTTATATGGTAGGGATGCATACATGACTGATGTAAAAGCTAATCATAAACAAGTATTGCAGTTTGCTCATATAGATGATAATGGTTTTAGATCGTTAAGTAATATGGATCATGCTTATACTTATGGAACACATTCTTACTTAAAAGGAGCATCAGTAGCTCATAATATGAGAGCCTATTTAGGCGATTCTTTGTTTTTTTATGGCGTGCAACAGTTGATGGATAGTTTTAAGTTTAAGAACATTAATCCAACAGAATTCAAAGATTTTTTAACTACTTCTACAGGGGTTAATATGACCGATTTTTTTAATGATTGGGTGTTGAGTCCGGGTTTTTCTAATTTTAAAGTTGATTCATTTGAGGTAGCATTAAATTCACCTAATTATGATGTTACGCTTTATGTTCAGCAAAAGCTAAGAGGAGCTACTAATTTTCATACAGGAACTCCGCTTGAAGTAACTTTTTATGATAATAATTGGAATAAATTTACAACCGATATTGTAGCTTCCGGACAATATTCTACCGCTTTGGTGAGTGTACCTTTTCAGCCAACAGTAGTAATATTAAATGAAGCCAATTTGTTAAACCAAGCTAGAACAGATAATCAGCTTAAGGTTAAAAATACGTTTAATCCTCAGCTTCAAAATCTTACTTTAGTAAGAGTTGGTGTAGATGCTGTTAGTGATTCTGCTTTATTGCATATTGAACATCATTGGGTTGCTCCCGATTCAGTAAAAAATAATGTAAATAATTACAGATTATCAACCAGTAGATACTGGCGATTTACAGGTATTTTACCATCGAATTTTTCGGCTTCTGCCAGAATAGACTTTGACGGTAGAGCAAGTAGTGGGTTTTTAGATATAGATTTGCTTTCGGTAAACCATGATAGCCTTGTTTTGCTTTACAGAGAAGATGCACATGATGATTGGCAAGAGTTTCCTTACTATGGTAAAACTGTTATACCAGGAGTTCCTTACGGATATGTAATTATAGATAGTTTGTTGTTAGGAGAATATGCTTTTGCTAATAGTCCGAGTGCTGTTGCTATTGATGAAATTGAGGATAAGGAGGCTGCTGTAATAGAAATATTTCCAAACCCTACCAATGAGGTATTTTGGTTAAAAACGCTTGCGTCATACAACCAATTACAAGTTGTTGTTTATGATGTGTTGGGTAATGTTGCACATGAAGAAATTTTTAACAACCAATTAAAAATAGATGTTTCAAACTGGAATTCAGGAAATTATATAGTTACTGTTTTTGACGATAATCAATTAATTCACACAGGAAAGTTGGTGGTTCAATAAATATCAAACTGATCTGTTGGTCTGTCAATTTCGTTCCAGTTGAACCCTTTTAAAATTAAGTCTTTTGGTGAAGGCTCATTAATAGGATGGAAAACACCATCAGGGTCTTTTATAAAAGTTAGCGATTTTAAGGTATTATCTTCCAAGAAAATAAGCATGTCATTTCCTGTAGCTTTGTTTACACCTATATACCTGTTATCATCGTCTTTAGCAAAGTAAATTGTTTCTGCTTGGTTGTGCACTTCAATTTTGTAAAGTTTTTTCTCCTTAAAATAACCCACCATATTAATACCTTTAATCTGGTTAAAGTGTTTGTGTGTCGAATCTGCTATGGAAATTATAAAAGCATTTTTCTCCATAAAAATGGCATCAATGGCTTTGTTTTTCATTTGTAAATAGATGAAATCGGCTGTTAATTGGTTTTCGTTAGACCAAATAATGGGGTCTCTATAAAAATTTACAGTTGAATCAGCAAAATTATACACTACGGAATCTGCTTTGCCTTGCATATCGCTTTTAAAAAATTTAACTTTATGGTAAGCCAATAAATTTCTTAGCGTATCTACACTCAATGTATCATGGTTAAGAGAATCTAAATCGTATTTATAACTGGCGTAAACTTTAAAAGTATCGGCATGTAAATAAAGTGTATCATTATCCATAAACTGCATTAGTAAAGCTTCTTTGGTAATAACGGCACTATCTTTTAACTCAAAAAGCTGAACATCATCGCCTAAAATTTGTAAATCATCAGCAGTATCTTTTATTAACGCATTACACGTAATTTTTCCATATCCTAAATCTCTGTTATAGAAAATAGTGTCGCCATAAATAAATCTATTTTCTGAGTAAATATAGGAATCAGTATAAAATTCCGAAGTATTATTTTTAGTGTTATACCAACCATCATCAGTATAAATAAAGTTTTCATCACTTAAAATAGTGGTTTCCCCAAGAAAATAAACTGTTTCGGTAGAGGAGTGAAATTTTAGTGTGTCAGCAAATATTTTATATTGAGGATTGGTAAGTACCACATTTTCTTTAAAATAAAAAGATTGATGATTGGCATGATAATATCCTTTTTCAGAAGTAAGCGTATCCTGTTGTTGGCGGCTAATCATTTCTCCGCCATTATAATAATAGGCGATGTTAGAAGTCCTGTCGTAGTCTAAAAATTTAGTGGTTAACGTAACATCTTTATTAATAAGTTGAATGTTTCCTCTAAGAATAGCTTTTTTAGTATTGCCATAATAAATTAAAGAGTCGCCCGTAAGTTGTAAGGAATCGCCTTGAATAATTTTTACACGACTATAAGCATGCATGCTATTACTTTCAGAAAAAACATAAGCACTATCGCAAAACATAAGTACATCATCATGTTTTAGCTGAACATCTCCAATTAATTTTTTAGCTTTTTTACCAGTTGATTCATCATATTCTAAAGAATTAGCATTAAGAATTTCTATCTGAGCAGGTTTTTGTGCCGAGCATAAAGCAGTAACTCCTAATAAAAATAGGAGGAATAAGCTTTTTAGAAAGAAATTTTGCTGTAACATCATTAATTAAATAGGCAAAAGACAATATTAATAAAATAATTTCATGTGTTTATATCAATTGTTGTTGAGCGGGAACAACTACAAATAGAATAGTAAAAGAATGTATTTGTCCTTAATACAAAATAAAAATTTTTAAATTTTTAACATTTCGATACATTATTTCATCAAAAAATGTATATCTTTACTCCTCAATATTCAACTAAATACAAATACTATGAAAAAATTATTTTTAGCAGTTGCATTAATCAGTTTTGTTGGTTTAAGCAATGTAGAAGCTGCTCCATGTGATGGTGGAAAATGCGACAAAAAAGAATGTACAGACAAAAAACACAAAAAAGAATGTACAGATAAAAAAACTGCTGACAAAAAAGCTTGTGCTTCTAAAGACGGAAAAAAATCTTGTTGCGCAAGTAAAGCAAAAGCATCTAAAACTACTACTAACAACGATAAAGTAGAAAAAGTAGAAGATAAATCAGCTGAATAATTGACTGATTTTTAAAGCTATAAAAAAGACTGAGCATAATTTGTTCGGTCTTTTTTATTTTAGGTAGATGCTAAATGCAATATATCGTTTTTAAAGCCCAAACAATTTTTTACCTTTGTTCACTTAACAAGTAAAAATGGAACAACTTACTCAGAATTTAAAAGATGGATTTATGCAATTACTGGAAGTTCCTTTTCCTGCATTGGAAAAAGGACAGATAATGGTTAGAAATCATTATTCAGTAATTAGTGCAGGCACAGAAGGAAAGACGGTGAAAGATGCTCGTTTGGGCTATATTGGTAAAGCAAAAGCACGAAAAGATGAGGTGAAAAAGGTAATTACAGCGGCACAAACTTTTGGTGTAATGAAAACTTACCAAATGGTAAAAAACAAACTAGAAAGCCCTTCGCCATTAGGTTATAGTTGTGCCGGAGAAGTAATAGCTGTTGCTGAAGATATTACCGAATTTACTGTTGGAGATATTGTAGCTTGTGGAGGAAATACAGCCAATCATTCCGAAGTGGTAGTTGTTTCTAAAAATTTGTGTGTAAAAATTAATAACCCAGCAATTTTAAAATCGGCTGCATTTACCACTATTGGAACTATTGCTATGCAAGGAGTTAGACAAGCAGAAGTGGTGTTGGGAGAATCTTGTGTAGTAATTGGATTAGGATTGGTTGGACAACTTACGTTACAGTTACTCAAAGCTGCCGGAGTAAAAGCCATAGGAATTGATATAGATAATCAACAAGTAACATTGGCTCATAAAAATGGATTTAAAAATGCTTGGGAAAGAAATACTAGCGGTATTGAAGAAATTATTTTGCAACAAACTAACGGTTATGGAGCAGATGCGGTAATTATTACTGCTGGGACTTCATCGTTAGACCCAATAAATTTTGCAGGAGAAATAGCACGAAAAAAAGCTAATATTGTTATTGTTGGAGCTGTTCCTACAGGTTTTGATAGAAAAAATTACTATCAGAAAGAATTGACCTTAAAAATGTCTTCTTCTTATGGTCCTGGAAGAAATGATGTGGAATATGAACAAAAAGGACACGACTATCCTATCAGTCATGTACGTTGGACAGAAAACCGTAATATGCAAGCTTTTGTTGAGTTGTTAGAAAATAACAAAATAGATTTAACGCTTATCGTTTCTCATGTTTTTCCATTCAATAAAGCTAAAGAAGCTTATGAGTTAATTGTCAATAAACCTGAAAGTTTTTGCGGCATTGTATTAGAATATAATGTGGAAAAAGAATTGAAAAATGAGGTAATAACCATTTCCAAAACAATACATCCCGGCAAGGTGAAAATAGGGTTCATTGGAGCAGGTTCTTTTGCTCAGAATTTTTTATTACCTAATTTAAAGAATCAACACTTAGTGAGTGTAGCTACCAACAGATCCAATACAGCAAGAAATGTTGCCAACAAGTTTGGTTTTGAATCCTGCACAGGCGATGCCGACAATATTATTAATAATGAGGACATTAATACTGTTTTTATTGCTACGCCACATCATTTGCATGCTAAGTATGTTATAAAAGCATTGAATGCTAATAAAAATGTATTTGTAGAAAAGCCACTTTGTTTAACCACTAATGAATTAGAAGAAATAAAAGAAGTTGTTGCTAAAAGTAAAGGGCAATTAATGGTAGGCTTTAACCGTAGGTTTGCTCCTCAAATAGTGGAGCTGAAAAATAAATTAGGAAATGCGTTGCCTAAAGCCATTAACTATAGAATTAATGCCGGAAAAGTTGCTGCCAATCATTGGATAAACGATCCTGAAATTGGTGGCGGAAGAATTATTGGAGAAGCTTGTCATTTTATTGATTTATGTCGATTTATTACTGACTCGCCTATTAAAAAAATCACTGCCAATGCAATGTCTTCCGCTAATACTATTCAAGATACAGTGAGTATAAGTATTGCTTTTGAAAACGGAAGTATTGCCTCCATTTCTTACTTTTCTAACGGAAGTAAAAAATTATCGAAAGAATACTTAGAAGTTTTTTGTGGTGAACAATCCATTATTATTGATGATTTTAAAACCTCCACTGTTTTTGGGAAAGCAAAGCATAAAACGAAGCTAGCACAACAAGAAAAAGGACATCAGCAAGAAGTAGCTGCTTTTGTTGAAGCTGTTAAACAAGGAAAACCGCTTCCTATATCTTTTGAAGAATGTTATGAAAGTACCAAAGCTACTTTTGAAGTAGTGGAACAGTTATAACTTTCAATACCCTTTTTAAGGTATTTTGTTGTTCTTGTCGATATTTAAATCATTATTAATCAACCTGTTGATTATCAATACCCTTTTTGAGGTATTGTAAACCATCTTTGTTTGTTTTTATCTTTGTGCTATTATTTAGAATTAGTCTAAATAAATATAACAACTAAAAACAAACAATTATGAAAAGAAAATTATTACTTACTACGTCTTTTTCAGTTTTCCTTGTAAGTGCCATTTCTGCACAACAAATAACTGATACAGTAACAACTAATCCTTCTTATGCAAATGAAGTGTATTATAATTTACAATCGGGAAATGAGCAATCTATTCAAAGAAATGATTGGGATTTAGCATTTGCCTCAGATGGAATTGGTTTCGGAAGTTCCGTAATTAGAATAAATGGTGGTCAAGGAACCGAGCTGTTTTTATATGGAAATGATACCACTCAGTGGAATTCAGTTGACACAACTGGGTTTAACTGGCAAGCTAATCAATTAATAAATGCTGATACTTCATGGGAAACAGGTGCTTTTAATAATAGCACTCCTCAAAGTAGTTTTGATTTAGGTTGGGGAACGTATAATATGATAACTCATCTTGTTGAAGGAGATAGAATTTTCATTCTTAAGTTATCTAGTGGAGCATATAAAAAACTTATTGTAGATAAATTACAAAGTAGTGTTTACTATTTCAGATATGCAGATTTGAATGGAAACAATTTAGTAAATGCTACTGTAACCAAAACGAATCATGGTGGACAAAATTTTGGTTATTACTCAATTCAAAACCAACAAGAATTAAGTAGAGAGCCGGCTTCAAGTTCTTGGGATTTGCTTTTTACTAAATATGTAACTGATTTAGGTGGTGGAGTTTATTATGGTGTAACAGGTGTGCTTGCTAATGTTAATGTTAAAGTAGCTCAGGTAAATGGAGTAAATGTAAACACGGTTTCACATACAGGTCAAAATTATACTTTTAATATAGGGACAATAGGTTACGATTGGAAAACATTTAACATGACTACTTTTCAATATGATATAGAAGATAGCTTAGTATATTTTATTGAAACAGTCAATTCTGAAATCTATAAGATCATATTTACCGGTTTTGGAGGTAGTGCTAATGGCAATTATATTTTCACTAAAGAATTAGTCGGAACTGTAGGTCTTGAAGAAGAGTTGTTTCAAAATACTATCTTAAACGTATATCCTAATCCAGCAAAAGATGTTGTTAATGTGATATTTAATGCAAATACAAATACAAATCAGATTTTAATTATAGATATTACAGGTAAAGAGGTTGTTAAACAACAACTTAATTTTGGGATAGGATTAAATGAAACGACTATTTCACTAAATAATTTAAATACTGGAGTGTATTTTTTATCAATTATTTCAGAAAATAAAATAGAAACACAAAAATTAATCATTCAATAATCAATTTCAATGTCAGAATTTTCCATGTCCTTTTTTAAGAAAAGGCTTGGAGAATTTATAAACTTAACTAAAATTGGAAACTATGAAAAAAATAATCAATTCATTATTGTTAGTAACAGCTGTTGTATTATTCTCTTGCGGACAAACCAGTCAAAATACTACTGTGGAAAATAAAGAAAAGAAAATAGGTGTTTTATTGGTAAATCATGGTTCTGTTGCTGAGTCATGGAGAAACATGTTGTTAGATGTAGAAACACAGGTAAAAGAAGAAGTATTAAAAAATCCGAAGATTTCTAAGATTACAACTGCTTTTATGGAATACAATGAGCCATCAATAGCAACTCGTTTAAAAGAGTTTGATGAAGAAGGTTTTGACGAAGTAGTGTTGATACCAATTTTTTTAACAGTTAGTTCTCATTATTCGCACGATATTCCTGTGATATGTGGTTTACAGGCAGATCCTAAAATTCAAGAAACTCTTAAAAAAGAAAAAATAGAAGTGTATAAAGCTAATGCTAGAGTAACTATTACACCTCCATTAGATTACACAACTATTTTAAAGAAAAATGTTGAAAGAAGAGTAAATGCCTTAAGTAAAGATGCTGAAAATGAAGCGATTTTGTTAGTAGCTTATGGTGATGCTGATTACAACCAACAATGGGAAAAAATGGTAGATGAAATTGGTAAATACTTAAAAATAAAAACAGGTCATGAAAGTATTGCTTATGCTTGGTGTGGACACTTAGTAGGATATTCTACTGACCCTACCTTAAACGGTATTCAAAAATTACATGAATTGGAAGATAATGTAATTGTTATTCCCGTTTTGGTTGCTAATGATCCCTATTTTCAAAAGGATATTATTCAAAAAGCATGTGATATGGCTGAAGGTAAAGTGTTATATAAACAAGATGCTATTTTACCTGATCCTAATATTAATCAATGGGTAGTAGATATTTCTAACCAATCAGTAGAAAATATTTAATAAAAAAAATGAATAGGTTAGTTGTTTTTAGTAAAAATCATGTTAGAGAATCGGTAGCAACAGTTATTGTTGCTACCGCTTTTCTATATTTTTGGATAAATGGTCCTTTGCTTCAACGTGCAGAAATTTTAAGCATAGAGTCTATAGAAACTAAATACTCTAATCCTGTAATTGTTGGTGAAGATGGTGTGGACAAAAAAAATGAAGTAACTTCATTTAAAACACTGTATTTTGAAGAAGAAGAAAATCATGGTTTTGGGTTGATTTTAGATAAAAAAACACCTGATAATCATTGGGGGTTTATAGCGGATGCTAAACACAATCCAGGGTTATCTGTTGAGTTAAAAAACAAAATTTTTGACCATGCTAAAACTTATGCTGGAGAAGAAATGTTAGTTAATATTTATCCTTCTATGGACATGTATTATGCTACTATTGTTAATCCAAAAAATAATAAAACGATTATTTATCTAGAAAGCACCGCTATTGTTAAAAACATAAGGGGTTATGGAGGAGAAATTAATTTAGCAGTTTTTTTATCAGAAGATGGAACCATTGAACGCATTGAACACATTTCATCACACGAAACATCGAGTTATTTATCAGATATAAAAAATGCCGGGTTTTATGAAGAATTTAAAGGTATAAATATTACCAAAGGCAAACAACAAATAGATGCAGTTTCAGGAGCAACATTATCTACTGAAGCAATGGCAAAAACGGTATCTGCTTTAATAGAAAAAGGAACTCCTTACCCCATATCTAATTATGCAGAAATTAATGAGATTAATTATTTTAGTTTAGATGCTATTTTAAATAAAATCTGGGTGCTTCATCTATCAGTTATTTTTTTAATGTTTGTTTTTGCTATTCAGCAATGGATAAAAAAATCTAAAAGAAATATGATGATTTTAAGTGTTTTATCGCTTATATATATCGGATTTTTCTTAAATAATTCATTTACTTATATCACTTTTATTCATCCATTTTTAGGAACAACAGTATCATCATTTATGGGGCTATATGCTTTAATGGTGCTACTTGGTGCCATTTGGGGAAAAAACACTTATTGCAAATATGTTTGTCCGTTTGGAAATGTACAGCGTTTGTTAATTCATTTAAATCCTATAAAAACTTCACGTAAATTTTTTATTCCTAATAAATGGGTAAAGCGTATTAGAGCTGCTCTAACAGTAATTTTATTGTCGGGTATATTGTTGGGATTAAGAAGTTGGAGCAATTTTGAATTATTCCCTGATTTATTTGGATTAAGTGTTTTAAGTGTTTGGTTTATAGTGTCTATTTTAACAGTATTGGCAACACTTATTTACCCGATGATATGGTGTCGTTTATTATGCCCAACTGGAGCTATATTAGATGGTATATCAGATTTAATACACTATAAAAAAAGAAAAAGATGATAAATACAATACCTTTTTATCACAAATCGCTAATTCAAACTATTAAAAAAGTTGAAGCATTAGCTCCTGAAAATTTTGATGAATATTCGGTACAATTAATTGTTGACTTTTTAGAAGCATCTCATCAACGTTTTTGTAATCAGTTAATTCCTGAAATTGAGCAAAATTTTTTATTGTTGATTGATTATTTCCAGCATAATAATAACTTAAAAATCCTCTTCAATTTATTTTTAAAATTTCAAATCGATTTTAAACAACATATTCGAATTGAAGAAAGAACAATGTTTCCGTATGCTAAAATACTGTATAAAGCAAGCATTAGTAATTTTATTGCTCCTGCTTTATTTATTCATTTTAGTAAATATTCTGTAAAAGATTTTATTAATTCCCATGAAAATAGTGAATGTTATTTAACAGAAATTATTTTTCTTTTTCAAAAGCAACAAGAAGTTCAAAATCATACAATTTATAATGTATTGATAAAACAATTATATCAATTTAATAATGAGATTAAAACACATGCTTGGATAGAAGATAATATTCTTGTTAGTAAGGTAAAGCAAATAGAAGACGCGTTAGAAAATTTTGTAAAAACCTCTAAATTATAATTATATGGGAAAAGATAACTTATACATGCTTCATGAAAATAATTTTGGGTACATAGTAAACTGTTCTTGTTGTAATCAAGTTCAAGTTAGTTTAGGTAATACAGTATTTAATTTCTCTAAAAAAGAATATCAAGAATTTGACAGCTATTTTAATGAAGTAAGAGAATCACAAATTCAAAGCCTAAATAGGAATCAAAAATATATTATTAAAACCAACAAAGAAGGAGTTGCTATAACAGTAACTAATGACGAACTCTTGGCAACAGTTGAACTTTTGAATTTTGCAAATATATTGTTGGAAGTGAGTGATTTAATGACAATTAATTGATGAGGTATTTTTTCTTTAACATATTCTTTATTTTATTGTCAGCATGGGTAACTGCTCAAAATGCTACTATAAACGTTTTGGACGAGGAAAATCGACCAATTCCATCGGCACATATAAAAATTATTGAAACCAATAAATTTATAATTTCAGATAATAAAGGGGAAGCAGTTATACCATTTACTAATCAAAACCAATTAACTGTTGAGGTTTCTTTTATTGGGTATATAACTCAACAGAAAGTTTTAAAACCTAATCAACAAGTTAAAATTATATTAGAAGAAGATGTAGTTTCTTTAAACTCTTTTGTAATTACCGGACAATATGCTGAAAATAATCCTGAGAAAGCCGTTCATAAAATAACCATTATTGATAAAGAAAAAATTGATAAAATGGGAGCGGTAAACTTAACAGATGTACTTCAAAATGAAACCAATATTAGGTTAACTCAAGATGGAATTTTAGGAAGTAGCATGAGCTTGCAAGGTATGAGTGGTGAAAATGTTAAAATAATGATTGATGGTATTGCAGTTATAGGAAAACAAGATGGAAGCATTGATTTATCTCAACTTAATTTAAATGATGTAGAACGAATAGAAATTGTGGAAGGACCAATGTCTGTTAACTACGGAACAGATGCGTTGGCAGGAGTGGTTAATATTATTACTAAAACTCCCAATAGGCAAGGATTAAATTTTTCCTTAAATTCTTATTATGAAAATGTGGGTAAATATAATTTAGACGGAAGTGTTTCACAAGCTTTTGGTAATCATGCTATCTTCGTTAGTTTAGGAAGAAATTATTTTGATGGTTGGAAAGAAACTGATCCACTTTTTAAAGAAAATAACCCCATTGCAGATTCAACAAGATTTAAAACATGGAAACCAAAAGAACAATATTTCGGAAAATTTAAATACCAATATCAGCAAAAAAATATTTCAGTAATTTATACGCTAAGTGCTTTTGATGAAAAAATAACCAATAGAGGAATGCCTCGTTTGCCCTATTACGAAACTGCTTTTGATGACTATTATAATACCCAAAGAATTGATAATTCAGTGCAATTTAAAACAAAGTTTAATAAGCAAAAACAGATAGATTTTTTAGCAGCATATAATTATTTTGAAAGAGTTAAAAATACTTTTTTTAAAGATTTAACTACGCTTAATGAAGTGCTAACTACAAATCCTTCTGACCAAGATACAAGTGGTTTTGACTTAATTACTATCAGAACTTTTTTTGCTAATGCAAATGATAGTATTAAAGTAAACTATCAAGTAGGAATAGATTTAAATAGAGAAACAGCAGAAGGGGTTAGAATTGAAAGTAATACAAAACAAATTGGAGATTACGCTGCGTTTGCTAGTTTAGAATATAAACCTTTCCAAAGCACTATAATTCGTCCGGGAATAAGGTATGCCTATAATACAGAATATGAAGCTCCAATTTTACCATCCATAAACGTTAAACAAACCTTTAAAAAAATAAGTATAAGAGCTTCTTATGCAAAAGGATTTAGAGCTCCTTCACTAAAAGAATTGTATTTTAATTTTGTTGATGTAAACCATAATATTGTTGGGAATAACAACCTTTTAGCAGAAACTTCTAACAATTTTAATCTTGCGGTTAACTATTCTAGATTAAAAAAAGCCTTTTTGTTAAAAGTGGAAGTAGCATCATTTTATAATAAAATTGATGATTTAATTACCCTAGCACAAATAACTGGAACGGAATATTCTTATGTAAATGTTGGTTCTTTTTCAACCAATGGAATTCAATTTAATGGTAATGTTTCTTATAATCATTTTATGATGGGGATAGGAGTTTCCTACATAGGAAGAGAAAATATGATTTCTTCTTTAAGCAATGTTGATAAATACAGTTATAGTCCTGAATATAAAATAAACATGAACTATGAGGTGAAGAAATGGAAAAGCTTTATAGCACTATTTTTTAAATACAATGGCAAGCTAACAAGTTTTGCAATAAACGGCAATAATGAAGTTTATCAAACCTATATTAACCCTTATCAAATGGCTGACTTATCTATTGGAAAGAAGTTTTTTAAAAATAAAATAGCCATTACTATTGGTTCTAAAAATATTTTTGATGTAAAAAATGTTGATGCTGTTGCTATGGGAAGTGCTCATTCCGGTGGAGGAGGAAATAATATGATTGCAATGGGAAGGACTTATTTTGTTAAACTTAATTTGAATGTTAATTATGAGAAGAAATAATATTTTATATAAAGTTCAACAATGCGCTTACCAAGGTTCTTTATTGTTAATGGTATTATTTTTTAATGCTTGTGAAAAAGAAGAACTTCCTGTTCCTCCTCACGATCCGGGAGATGTAATTACTAATAGCATAAAAATGGAGTCTGATTATCGTAATCAGTTATTTTTCGATTTAGAAACGAATAGTTTAGTAAAACAAAATCATAAAGTTATATGGGATTTAGGGTTTGAAACTTCTCCGAGTGGAAATAAAATAATTCTAAATGGAGCAAAATTTATGAAAGCAGCAAATGCACAAACATCTAATTTTAATAGTGTAACCGATACAATTGGATTAACTTTTAAAATTGATATGCCTTCAGGAAGTATTGATAGTACTGCTATAGAAAACTGGACTTCAAACAATGTTTATGTAATTGATAGAGGTTATAATGAATTGGGAACTCATCAAGGGTTTTGTAAAATTGAATTTTTGTCAGTAAATGCTAGTTCGTATGCTGTTCATTTCTCGAAATTAGATGGAAGCAATGATTTTTTTATGACTATTCCTAAAGACATCAATTACAATTTTACTTTTCTTTCATTAAATGGTAATCTTGTTGCTGTTGAACCTCCAAAAGAAAATTGGGACTTGGTTTTTACTCAGTTTACTCATTATTATTACAATGATGGAATGACTTATTTAGTGACAGGTTGTTTAAGTAATAGAAATAAAGTAAAGGTCGCTCCAATTTTTGATAAACCTTTTGCTTCTATAACATTACATGATGTGAATAATTATAACTTTTCTCAAAATATTAATACCATTGGCTTCGACTGGAAAGAATATGATTTTAATACAGGAACTTATATAATTTTTAGTAATCAAAATTATATTATAAAAAGTACCGAAGGAAAATATTTCAAACTACATTTTATAGATTTCTACGATACTTTTGGAGTAAAAGGAACACCTACATTTGAGTTTCAAGAGCTTTAATTTAAAAAACTTGTGGCTTGTCTGTGGTTCCGCTTTATATTTCCTTTAGATAGGTCGAAACTACGTTGAGTAGTTTCTCCGGAGGTTTAAAATAGATTTCATTTAAAATAGTTTTAACAATAAATAAGGTTAAACAATAAGTTAAATGATTATTTTCGTTTATTAAATTAATTTTTTCGATTTTAATAAAAATGAAAATTAACGAATCACACAAACAGCTTCAAACTTACATCGAATCTCAAGCGTTTAAAGGTTACGACCCTTACGACACCTTAAACTCTCCTTTACCTTTTTATTATTTAGGTAAGTGGGGACCTATATTGGCTATTCAATTTCAAAAAAGAAATCCATTCAACATCAGAAAATTATTGGGGATTAAAAAAGAATACAATCCCAAAGCTATTGGGTTGCTGCTTCATGCCTATTCACTTCAATACCAAAAAGAACAAAATGAAGAATGTCTTGAAAAAATGCATTTCTTTTTTAATTGGTTGTTGGAAAATAGAAGCAAAGGGTATTCACATTTTTGCTGGGGCTATAATTTCGATTGGGCTAATCCGGTAAAGTTTTTAGAAAAATTCTCGCCAACCATTGTAGTTAGTGGTTTTATCTCGAAAGGAATCTTTGAATATTTCTTAGCTACAAAAGACGAAAAAGCTAAGGAAGTATTAATTAGTATTGGTGAGTTTGTAAAAAATGACCTAGCGTGGACTGATACTCCTGAAGGAAAATGTGTTAGTTATAGTACAAAAGCTGCCGATTGTTGTTATAATGCCAGCATGTTAGGAGCAGAATTATTTGCCCGATTATATTTTTTAACACAAGAAGAAACCTATAAAGCCTTAGCAATAAGTTTAACCAATTTTAGCGTAGCACATCAACAGACAGATGGAAGTTGGAATTATAGTATTGATGTGGAGACAGGAAAAGAGCGACAACAAATTGACTTTCATCAAGGATATGTGTTGGATTCCATACATTATGTATTAAAATATACTGGAGAAAATCCTGTTTATCTTAAAGCTTTGAAAAAAGGAGCTACTTTTTATTTCGAAAAACAATTTTTACCCAACGGACAGTCTGTATATCGTTATCCGGATAAATACCCAGTTGAAATTCATAATCAAGCTCAAGGAATACTAACTTTTTCTCGTTTAGCGTATTTAGATGAGCAATATGTTCCTTTTGCCAAACAGGTAGCCGAATATACTATCGCAACCATGCAACACCCGAAAAAAGGATATTTTTATTATAAAAAATACCCGTTATATACCATTAAAACACCGTTTATGCGGTGGAGTCAAGCATGGATGTTATTGGCATTAACAGAATCAGGTTTTTAACATTTCAATTGTATTTTTCTTCAAAAAATCATTGTCATTATCTCTGATAATTTTGTACTATTGTTGCACGCATGAAGTGTGATTCCTCAACATATTTATTTTACTTAGGTCATCCTGCTCATTATCATAATGTTTCGGTGGTAATGAAACAAATGATTGCAAAAAATTGCCGTATAATTATAGTAGCAAGAGCCAAAGATGTGTTGTTTGATTTGTTGGATGATTTGCCCTACAATATTATTTTTCTTCCTCCAAGAAAAGGTAAAGGAAAATTTTCATTGGTAGTAGAGGTGCTTAAAAGACAACTTATTTTATTAAAGATTTGTTTGAAATATCGTCCAAAAATGATGATAGGAACAGACATTGTAATCACACACATCGGTAAATTATTGGGAATTCCATCTATCATTTTAAATGAAGATGATGCCGAAGAAGTACCTTATTTGGTAAAATATGGCTATAAATATGCTACAAAAGTAATGGCTCCTGAATGTTGCAGTGTCCATCCTTACAAGCATAAAAAAGTAGCTTACAACGGTTACCACGAATTGGCTTATTTACATCCCAATTATTTTACTCCCGATAAAAGCAAAGTGGAACATTTGTTTAAAAATAATCAACCTTATTTTATTTTACGTTTTGTGGAACTTACTGCCCATCACGATAAGGGGAAAAAAGGTATCAACATTTTGTTGGCTAAAAAACTGATTGAAAAACTTAAATCGCACGGCAATATTTACATTACTTCGGAGCGTCCATTAGAAGATGAGTTAGAGCCATATAGAGTTGCTGTTCATCCAAAAGAGATGCATCATGTGTTAAGTTTCGCCACATTGTTTATAGGTGATAGTCAAACCATGACAGCTGAAGCAGCTGTATTGGGAACACCAGCTATACGATTTAATGATTTTGTAGGTAAATTAAGCTATTTGGAAGAGTTAGAACATAAATATCAATTAACTTTTGGGATAACTACCGATAACGAAAATGCGTTACTTGCTAAAGTGGATGAACTATTAAACACCGATAAGTTAAAACAAGTTTTTAAAGAACGTCAACAAAAAATGCTTCAGTCAACCATTGATGTTGCTGCTTTTTGGAAAGATTATTTTATGAATTTTAGTAGTAAAAATTAACATTGAACAAAACACTCATCATACAAGAACAAGGAGAAGCTGCTTATGAATTTATAAGCAATTACATGGATGTGCAATCTGATGAAACAGAGGTATTAAAAACGACTAATGTATTCAATATTAAAAAAATTGAACCGCCCAAAAAAGGTATAGTTAACCTTAATAAAATTAACGACATTAAGGATAATAACTTATTTTTTACAGAAGTATATAATAAACTTGTAAGTAATGGAATTTTTATTGCTTGTGTAGAAACTAAAGAAGAGCGTAGAAGAAGAATTTATAAGAAATATCCCATCATCATTGCTCAGATTTATTACTTCTTCGATTTTGTTTTTAAGCGTGTGTTTTCTAAACTTTTCTTTACTCGATGGTTTTATTTTTTTATCACAGCAGGCAGAAACCAAACCTTATCAAAAGCGGAAGCATTGGGCAGAATAGCGTATGCTGGCTTTGAAATATTAGAAGATAAAGAAATTAACAACTTGCTCTATTTTGTTGTTCGCAAAATAAATGATTTTGAACCTAGGCCTTTACCACGATTTAGCTTGTTATTTAAAATGCAACGAATTGGTAAAAATAACAAACCTATTACGGTTTTTAAAATACGAACCATGCATCCTTATGCTGAATATTTACAAGATTATTTGTATAAAACGAATAAATTACAAAAAGGAGGAAAGTTTAAAAATGATTACCGAATTACAACTTGGGGAAGAGTTTTTAGGAAGTTATGGATAGATGAATTACCTATGGTATATAATTTTATAAAAGGAGAAATAAAATTGGTGGGTGTTCGTCCATTAAGTGAGCAATATTTAAACCTTTATACTGAAGAATTAAAGACATTAAGAAAAGAAGTAAAACCGGGGCTTATTCCTCCTTTTTATGCTGATTTGCCTGAAACATTGGATGATATTATTGCATCAGAAATTAGCTATATTAAGGCGTATAAACAACGTCCGTTTAAAACAGATGTAAGCTATTTTTATAAAGCAGTTTGCAATATACTTTTTAAGAAAGTGAGGAGTAACTAAAATATTTAAGAGTACTCCTAAATATTTAGGAGTACTTATAAGTGTGGCGTTTAAATAGAATAAGTATTTTTGAATTACGATTATGAAAAGAATTTTAATATTTTGTTTGCTCTTTTTTATGGGCTGGAGCGTGTTGAAAAGTCAGGTAGTTTTGCAGCCTATTACTTCAAGCGTGTATGAGTTTTTGGATGAGATGGCTCAAGAAAAGAAAATTGAGCTAAATTCGGCTGTTAAACCTTATTCAAGGATGTTTATTGCAAAAAAGTTGGAAGAAATTAACGAGCAAAAAAACGACTTAAATAAAAGACAACAAAAAGAATTAGCATTTTACCTCAAAGATTTTAACAAAGAACTGATTGGTACGAAGGGCGAATTTGAAAAAAGAAAAGACCTATTCTATTATAACGACAGTTTGTTTACTTTAACGGTAAATCCAATTTTAGGATTTAAGTATGCTACTAATGAAAATGGAGCTTACACTCAACGTTGGAATGGTGGAGAATTGTATGGAAACGTTGGAACTCATTTTGGTTTTTATGCCAGTTTGAGAGATAATGGAATTTCTGACATTTTAACTGCTCCTGAGCATTTAACTACTACTCAAGGAGGAAATTTTAAATACAATCAAGGTCAAACCGGACAAAGAAGTGACTACAGCGAAATGTTGGGAGGTGTTTTTTACTCGTGGAAATGGGGTAGGTTAGGAATTGTTAAAGACAACCATAACTGGGGCGATAATTATCATGGAGCTAATATCTTTTCAGGGAAAAATCCTTCTGTTGGATATGTAGATTTTAATATTAAACCTACCAAATGGTTTGAATTAAATTATATTCATTCTTGGTTAGTTTCAGAAATATTGGATAGTAACCGAATATTTTTAGTGAACAACCAAAAAAGAGAGGTTTATACCAATAAAAATTTAGCAGCTAATTTGTTTACTATTAAACCATTTAAAAATTTCTTTATTTCATTGGGAAATTCAGTGGTATATGCTGATGATGGTGTAAAACCATTTTATTTTATTCCATTTATGTTTTACAAATCTGTTGACCATACTTTTAATGGAGCAGGAAGTAATGCTGTAGGGCAAAATTCTCAGATGTTTTTTAATATCAGTTCAAGGCAGATTAAGCACTTACATTTATATACTACTGTTTTTTTAGATGAAATCAGTATTGGAAACATGTGGGATAAAAACAATCATACTAATCTTTTTAGTGCTAAATTGGGAATGAAAATCAACAATTTTCCAATAAGAAATACCTATTTAATTGCTGAATATACACGAACTAATCCATGGACTTACAGACATCAAATAGAATCGACTACTTATGCTTCTAATCAATATACATTAGGACATTATTTGGGTGAAAATGCTCAGGAAATATATTTGGAAGCAGGCTTAAAAGTAATTAGAGGCTTAAAATTAGCACTAGCTTATACGTATGCGCAAAAAGGCGATGCACATATTTTTGAGATTGTTCAGGGAAACAGTAATGTTACCGGATTAAATTTTATGGAAAGAGTGGATTGGGAAAACCAAACCATTGAAGCTATTGCTTCTTATGAAGTAATTAATGATGGTTATATTTTTGCTCGAGCAGCTTTATCCAACATTAAAGGAAATGAATTTTATACTCCCGAATTGATGCGAGGAAAAACTACTACAATTACTGCAGGAATTAACTTTGGGTTTTAAATAAAAAAAGCAACGAATTTCGTTGCTTTTAAGTTTTCTTCAGTTCTTATTAAGCTTCTCCCAATGGATTATCTGAAGTTTGAGTTACACTATCAATGAAACGTCCGTTTACCACATTGAAAGAAATAGGACCTAATATCAATTCTTGTCCATTATTGTCTCCTGGTGTTTGAAAAACATACTTATTTCCATCATGTCCGTCAATCATTCCTACACCTTGTGATGTCCCTTTATTTCCCGGAGGGAACATGTTTTTTAATTCTCCTGTTGCCATAATTTAATTTTTTTTTTGCTCTAAAAATATAGAAGGTTAATAAATAATTTTTCTCGAAAATAGAAAAAATAATTTAATTATAAAGTAATTAAAAAAAAAATTATATCTTGGCTTTCTATATTATGAAAAAGTTACTTCTTATACTATCTTTTATTTCTTTTCTAACTATTGATGTATTTGCAGGTTCAAAACATCAAATTGATAGTATTTTAACACATGTATCTGATTACACGGAAAGTGTTCTTGACTTAAGGTTAATTTCTGGTAAGGAATTAGTTCATTATCTTAGAACACCTATAAATGATTTAGTAAGGTGTAAAATTTATAATGCCTTATGTTGGCAAAACTTTTATTCTGATCCTCCAAAAGCAATGGAATATGCTCAATTACAGCAACCCTTAGCAGAAAAATCCGGTAATCAAGATGCTATAATTACTTCCTATGATAATATGGCATTTCTTTATCACGGATTTAATGATTATGAAAAAGCCATTACATATATATTAAAAGTATTAAAAATAAAAGAAGCGATAAATGATAATTCGGGAGTTTCTACTAGTTTGTCCGGTTTAGCAAACATATATTATGACATGAATAATTTAAAGTTAGCTTTAAATTATTTTAACCAATCATTAGCCATTGAAAATCAAATTAATAATGTGGAAATTGAAGGGAAAAGAAGAAAAGCAATACTTTTAGGGAATATCGGATTGTGTTATGTCGGTATAGGAGAAATAGACAGAGGACTAGAAAACTATTTAACCGCTGTGAAGCTCTACATAGAAAATAATTTGGAAAAGGAAGCAAGTACCACTTATTTAAATATTGGAGCACTTTATTTAGAACATAAAAAAAATTATGATCAAGCATTACAATATTATAAGTTGGCTGCTAAATTGGCAAATGAAGATGTGAGTTTGTTGAGTTCTATACATCGGGATTTAGCAGAAGTATATTACCAAAAAAATGATTATGTAAAAGCATTGTACCATGGGAAAAAAGGAATTGAATACGCTAATTTGTCCAATGATAAAAAAACAATACTAGAGGCTAATAAGAAGTTGTCTCGTATTTATTATAATATGGAAAAATATGATTTAGCATATCAACACTTTCAAATCGCTTTTGAATTAAAAGATTCTATTTTTAATGAAACTTCATCGCAACAAATTGCTGAAATGCAAACCAAATATAATGTTGAAAAAAAAGAAACAGAAAACGAATTGCTTAAAACACAAAATCAATTAGGAAAGGTGGAATTAGAACGAAAGTCCACTCAACAATTTTACTTAATCATTAGTTTAATTCTAGCAGGGATTATTGGGGTTTATATTATGTATAGTTTAGCTCAAAAGAAAAAAACCAATAAAATTCTTAATCAAAAAAATGAGCAAATTTCTACCAAAAATAAAATAATTGAAGAAAAAAATAAAGATATTACTGATAGTTTGAATTATGCTAAACGGATTCAGACGGCTATTTTGCCTGAAGAAAATCTACTTTTAAAATATTTTGATTCTTTTGTTTATTACCTCCCTAAAGATATTGTTTCGGGAGATTTTTTCTGGATAAAAGAAGCAGGTAATAAGTTTTATTTCTCTGTAGTAGATTGTACCGGACATGGAGTTCCTGGTGCATTTATGAGTATTATCGGATTTAATTCTCTCAATCGAATAATAGAAGATCTACAATTAAGTGAAACAGGTTCAATTCTTGACAAATTAAATGAGTTGGTAATTCATTCTATCAGAAAACAAGATAAAGATGGGAGTTCAGTAAGAGATGGTATGGATTTATCTTTTTGTTGCATTGACTTAGAAAGCAATATGCTTCAATTTTCAGGGGCAAATAACCCTTTATATGTTTTAAGAACTGTTTCTAATGACAGTCATAATTTGCCTATTTCCATGACTGAAAATGGGTACAACTTATTAGAAATTAAAGCTGATAAAATGGCAATTGGTGGTGCTGAAAATTCAAAAAAGTACCAAACACATCAAGTACAATTGCAACAAGGAGATGCTATCTATTTATTTTCTGATGGTTATGCCGATCAATTCGGAGGTCCTAAAGGGAAAAAGTTTATGTATAGACGTTTTAAGGAGTTGATACTTTCTATACAAGAGCATCCGATGAGTAAGCAAAAAGAAATCTTCGATACCACTATGCTTAATTGGAAGGGAGATGTGGATCAAATTGATGATATTTGTGTTCTCGGAGTAAAAATTTGATTTAGAGAAATAACTAAGATTTACAACAAACTTAACCAGTTCTGCATATCCGGTGAAGTTAAATTTTCAGTTTTCTCCAATCACCTTTTTTCAAATACCAAAGAGAGAAGATACCTAATAATCCAAAATAGATAAACTCCGAACACCAAACTATAGGTAGAGCCGCTTCAAATTTAATGGCAATAAAATAAGCAGCAATTAAATAAATAGATATGGTTGTCGCTTCAATTAAAAGTGATATTCTAGTATTTCCTGTGCCTGAAACGGCATTGAATAAGATAAAAGCAATACAAAAGAAAAACATAGTTAAATTAATTACCCTTAATGTTGGAATAGAATCGTTTATTAGGTTAATATCCGGAGTATAAAACCCTATAATTTCTTTTCCGAAAAATATACTAAACATGCCTATAACCATAGTTGAACCTAAACTTAACACCAAAACTCTTTTGATAAGTGTCATTACCTTATATTCTCTTTTTTGTCCGATAAGGTTACTTACTAAAGTGTTGGTAGCAGAGCTAAACCCAAAAAGAGGAATCATAAGCACCATGTAAATACTACGGATGATATGAGAAATGGCTAACTCTTTTTCTCCCAATTTTTCAATAATCATAAAGAATATAAACCAAGAGCTAATTGCTAAAAAATTCTGAAGCATAATAGGACTACCTACTTTTGTGATTTTATTAATTATTTCCCAATTGATTTTTTTGAATTTAAACAATTGAAATTGTTTTACAAAAGTATTTTTATGGGTATAAACTACCAAATAGCAAAAAGCCACCAATTCAGCTAAAACGGAAGCTATTGCAGCACCTTTTATTTCCATTCTTGGGAAACCGAAATTTCCAAATATTAGCACATAATCAAAAAACACATTAACTAACATCATAGCAATGGTGGTATGGATAAGTACTTTAGTGTTAGTTGTCCCTACATAAAAAGCTATAAAAACAAAATTTAGAAAATGAAAAAGCACTCCGAAAGAACGGTAATACAAAAATTCAACAGTAGCAGTATAAATAGCAGAGGAGGAGGTTATATTTTCTAATAAAACTGGAGTAATAAATTGAAGAAGTATAAAAACTAATAGGGAAATAAAAGAAAGTAAGTAGATGGTTTGATCGAAAATAGCTCCAATTTGAGTAAAGTTCTTCTCACCATTTCTTCTGCCCATAATAATTTGAGCTCCCGTACTTAAACCAACTCCGGTAAGAATTAATACAAAGTAAAAAATTCCGGCATTGCCTGCTGCCCCAAGTGCAATATGGTTTACCTGACCTAAAAAAATGGTATCAGTAACTGTTATTACATTAAGGGCTACATTGCTTAATATAATTGGAAGAGCAATTTTCCAGATACTTTTATAGTTAATATGAGCTTTCAAAAGTTACAAGTTTTGGAAAAAACTAAAATTAACATTGCCATATTTTCTGTGCTGAAAAAAATTAGGATGCTTACTAAACTCCACAAATTTATCGTGTTCTAATACCACCCAACCATCGTTTTTTAACCAATTGTTTTTAAAGATTAAATCAGGTATTTCAGTTAATTCTTTTAGTTGATAGGGTGGGTCGGCAAAAATAAAATCGAATTGATGTATAGATTTTTGTAAGAACCTAAATACATCTTGTTTTATTACATGTATTTGCTTTAATTCAAGCTTGGTGCTGGTTTCTTTTACAAAGCGAACACAATGGTTGTTGGCATCAACACTAGTAATGTTTTTAGCTCCTCGTGAGGCAAATTCAAAAGAAATGTTTCCTGTTCCGCAAAATAAATCCAATACAGACAACTCATCAATATCAAAGTTGTTTTCAATGATATTAAATAAGCCTTCTTTAGCAAAGTCGGTAGTTGGTCTAACGGGCAGTTGCTTAGGGGCTGAAATGGTTTTTCCTTTATATTTTCCGCTAATTATTCGCACAAGTATTGTTGAAAAATGGAGTAATAATAGGTTGGTGAAATTTCATCGAAAATATAACTCAATTTTAAGGATGAGTTGGCAAGTAAATCGTTCTTTTCTAAAAATGAAACTTCGTTAATGTAAGTATTTAGTAAGGTATAAATGGTAGAATTTTTTTCTACTTCGCCTAATAAGCGAATATGTACTTTTTTATTGTCAATTTTTTGTTGCTCTAATACAAAAAGTAAGTAGTAAATAAAGTCTTCGCTGGTTTGATAATCAAAAGAATTATAAAGTGCTAGTTGCTGATTTTTTATAATTATAATTTGAAAAGAATTGGGCAACACATGCACATCAATTAAAGATAAAGCATTGGTGTTTTTTGCGTGTAAAAGAGCTGCAGCTATTAATGGCGTTGAGAAATGAAAAAAATGTTTGTTTTTTACATTGTCAAAACAAGAAATAATAAAGTCGGGAACTGCATAAATATTATTTGCTGGAAGATTTAAAAATTTATCGAAATAATAATTGTCCGTTTCGTTGGGTGTAAAATTATATTGATGGTAAGTGGCTAATTCATCTTTATTAAAAAGAGCATTAGGCATTATCGTAGCTCTATTATTTACAAAAATGATATGTGTTGATGAGAAGTTGGCGTTTATCCAAGTATCTTCTTTAACAAAAAGCTGAATTTTTTCTGCTAAAGCATGGTCGGTATAAATATCATTTAATACGTAAACTTTTAGAGCAATAAAGGTAGATGTGGAGCTATCTAAAACCAACAATTTAATATCGGCTTTACTTATCTGAACATATAATTTATAACCGACTATTTTAGTATCAGTAAAAGATTTGTCAATTAAATTTATGTTAGCTACGAGCTTCAATGTATATGAATGTATTAAAATAAAAAATGAGCTTGACTTAAACCAAACTCATTTCTACAATTATTTAGAAAGGAAATGTTATTTCCAGTTTCCGTTTGTTGTTGGTTCTTCCATAGATCCTACGGCAATATAAGCATCTAAATCTACTCCTTCGTTTTTAAGGTCTAAGCCATTGTAAACATTTTTGTAAGGTGTTTTAACCTCAAAAACTTTTACCATTACTTTACCTTTTTCAATTTCTCCTGAAGCTATTTCAAATTCTACACCATCAGAAAAAGGTACAATGTTCATGTCTTTAACAACTTTGTCAAAGTTTTCTTTAAATAATTCTTCTCTAACAGGTACTTTAGTAGTATCTCTAATAATTATACCTAACTCTAAAGCTCTTGCTTCTTGTCCAATTAAACTGTCAGGCACTTCACCTTCAGAATAAACAAGTACAATAGAATCGTTGTTTAAGAAATCAAGTAATTTGTTAAAATTTCCGGCATATTCGCCTTTAATTTTTTTGTATTCTATTTGAGCGTCTCTAATATTTTCTAAATGCTCTTGAACAACTTTGTTTCTTTTTTTAATTTCTTTCTCTAATTCAATTTTACTTTGAATAGAATCGTAGTTCATATATGCTGCTACGGCAATTAATGCTACAAAAACTATTTTCACAATGTTTAGTAACACAGGAGACAATCCTACTAAAACATATTTTGACAAAAAATATAAAGCAACACCTGCTAAGATAATAATTATAAGTAATCCCATAGTTAATTATTTAAACGAATTTTGAAAACAAAACTACTATTTTTTTTTATTGAATAAGTAACTGCGAATTTAAAATTAATATTGTAATAATATTGTTTTTTTACTAAGAAGTTATTTAAAATTTGAATATGTATAATCAGTTTTATCAATTATTACTTCAACATTTTGGGTTTAAACCAACTCAAAAACAGCAGAAAGTATTGGGCGCATTAACTGATTTCGTTTTTCATCAACAAAAAAGAAGTTTGTTTGTGCTTAAAGGTTATGCCGGAACAGGAAAAACTTCTATTATTGGTGCGTTAGTAAAAACCTTGCCTCAATTTAACCTAGAATCGGTATTATTGGCTCCAACAGGAAGAGCTGCTAAAGTGCTGTCTAATTATTCGCAAAAACCGGCATTTACCATTCATAAAATGATATACCAATTGAAAAGTGGGGGAGATGGTTATACTCGTTTTAGCATAAAACAAAACAAATTTCAAAACACTATTTTTTTGGTTGATGAAGCTTCTATGATTAGTGATGTAGGAAGTTTACTAAATAGCAGTTGGGGAAACCAAAAGGGTTTGTTAGATGATTTGTTGGAATATGTTTATAGTGGTATCAATTGTAAATTGATTTTTATTGGAGATACTGCTCAATTACCTCCTGTGGGTGTGGAAGAGAGTCCGGCTTTAGATGAAGATTTGCTGCATAAAAACTATTATTTATATCCCGAATTTTATGAATTGGATGAAGTAGTGAGACAAGCTCAGGATAGTGAAATTTTATCTTTAGCTACTTTTATAAGAGCAAAAATTAATGCTAAAAAAGTAGAATTGCCCATGTTTCCTGAATTAGACGTCACTACCGATGTGAAGTGTATTACCGGACTGGAGTTAGAAGATGAGTTAAATGATGCTTACGGTAAGTTTGGAGATGAAAATGTGATGGTCGTTTGCCGAAGTAACAAAAGGGCCAATTTGTTTAACTTGCAAATTAGAGCAAGAATAAAATGGTTAGAAGAAGAAATTGCCACAGGAGATTATATGATGGTGGTTAAGAATAATTATTTTTGGTTAGATGATGCCTCAAAAGCAGGTTTTATAGCCAATGGCGATATTATTGAGATTTTAAAAATTAGAGGTTTTGAAGAAAAACACGATTTTAGGTTTGCCAATATTACCATACGAATGGTGGATTATCCTAATGAACCAGATTTAGAAATAAAAATTCTGATGGACAGTATTCTTTCCGATGCTCCATCATTACCTTCGGGCAGATTTAGGGAGCTGTATGACGCTATTTCGGAAGAGTACGGATATGAGCCTAATAGAAAAAAACGCAATGAACTAATCCGTAAAGATGCTTATTATCAAGCATTACAAGTTAAATTTGCTTATGCCATTACTTGTCATAAGTCTCAAGGTGGACAATGGGATGCTGTTTTTGTGGAGCAAGGTTATCTTACCGAAGAAATGATTAATGTAGAATATTTACGATGGCTTTATACAGCCATTACCAGAGCTAAAAAACAATTGTTTTTAGTCAATTTTAATCCTGCTTTTTTTGAAGGGAATTAATTTTTTTAACATTTATTAAAAAAATATAATTAGTTTTAAGTTCAAAATAGATAGTAATACTATTAATTTTGAACTTAAAACTAATTAATATGAAACAATTACTTTCTAGTATCAATATTAAGGTAAACCAGAATATTTACCTTAAAAACCCTGAATCGAGCGAATTAGGCAAAAAAATTATAGCAGGAAGCATTGATTTAATTAATGAAGTAGGTTTTGAAGCTTTTACTTTTAAAAAGTTAGGTCAATCCATTGGTTCAACGGAAGCATCTATTTATCGCTACTTTGAAAGTAAACATAAATTACTATTGTATTTAAATTGTTGGTATTGGAGTTGGACAGAATACAAAATGATGTTTGGGTTGGCAAACATTCCATCGCCAGAAGAACGCTTAAGAAAAGCAATTCTTTTATTAACTCAAGAGGTGGGTGAAGACAATAGTTTTATGCATATTAATGAATTGAAGTTAAACCAAATTGTAATTTCTGAATCATCAAAAGCCTATTTAACCAAAGAGGTTGATCAAGATAATAAACTGGGAGCTTATGCTGTACAAAAGCAATTAGTACAACGAGTAAGCAATATCATTCTTGAAATTAATCCAAGATATAAATATCCTCACATGTTAATTTCTACTGTAATAGAAGGAGCTCATTTACAACGTTATTTTGCTGAACACCTTCCAAGGTTAACAGATACTTCAGATAAAGATGATTATATCACCGCTTTTTATACCGAATTGGTGTTTAAAGCCATAGAAAAATAATGAAAATGGAGCAAAAAGATACAACCCTATTAACCCCTGTAAAGCGATTCTTTAATCTACTAAAAGTAGATAGACAAGAGGTATTTAGTATTTATATTTATGCTCTTTTTAATGGAGTGGTTACACTTTCTATTCCACTTGGGATACAGGCGATTATTAGTTTTTTAACCGCTGGAGAGACTTCAACCTCGTGGATTATTTTAGTGATTTTTGTAATATTAGGTGTTGCATTTACTGGTGTTATGCAAATTATGCAGCTCTCTATTACAGAAAATCTACAACAAAAAATATTTACACGTTCTGCTTTTGAGTTTGCTTATCGCATTCCTAGAATTAAATCTGAATCAGTGGATAAGCATTATGTGCCGGAGCTAGTCAACCGTTTTTTTGATACACTTTCTGTTCAAAAAGGGTTGGCAAAAATAATAATGGATTTTTCGAGTGCCTCTTTACAAATTGTTTTTGGGTTAATTCTATTATCTCTCTACCACCCTGTTTTCATTATGTTTAGTTTAGTTTTAGTTATAATAGTCTATCTCATTTTTAAATACACCATCCCAAAAGGAATAAAAACAAGTTTGTCGGAATCGACTTATAAGTATGAAGTAGCTCATTGGTTAGAAGAAGTTGCTAGAACTACTTCTACTTTTAAACTAGCTGGAGAAACAGACTTACCTCTAACAAAAACTGATGAAAAAGTGCTGGGATATCTTAATAATAGAAAAGCTCATTTTAAAACATTAATGACTCAGTATATTAACTTAGTAGGGTTTAAAGTAATTATTGCTGCTGGATTACTACTTATAGGTGGTGCTTTGGTAATAAATCAACAGATGAATATTGGCCAGTTTGTGGCTTCAGAAATTATCATCATTTTGGTGTTGGCTTCAGTAGAAAAACTAATTCTAAGCATGGAAACTATTTATGATGTTTTAACTGCTGTTGAGAAAATTGGTTTAGTAACGGATTTACCTTTAGAAAAAGACAATGGAACTAAGCTTAATAAGGATAACAATGGCATTGAGATTAAAGTGAAAAATTTAAGCTACCAATTTAAAGATGAAAGAACACCTATTGTAAGCGACATAAGTTTTACGTTACAGAAAGGAGAAAGACTAAGTGTTGTCGGTGCAAGTGGCGCTGGGAAATCATTTTTATTACAATTAATTGCTGGACTTTATGAAGAATTTAAAGGTTCAATTGTGTTTGATGGATATCCAATTAATAGTCTGTGTAAAGAAAATTTAAGAACATATATAGGAGATAATTTTTCTAAAGAAGACATTTTTAAAGGTACAATAGCTGAAAATATTTCAATTGGCAAAAAGTCAATTACTATTGAGGATATTAAAAATGCCGCAACTATTTTAGGATTGATTGATTATATAGAATCTCAACCTCAAGGTTACAATACAGTACTTCTTTCTGAAGGAAAAAATTTGCCAAAAAGTATTCGTTTAAAAATTATTTTAGCAAGAGCTATAGTTGGAAATCAAAAATTATTATTGCTAGAAGATAGCTACAAACAATTGCCGCCAATTGATAAACAACGCTTTTTAGATTATATTTTTGCTGAAGATAAAACATGGTCTATTATTGCAGTGACTGATGATTTGGATATTGCAAAAAAATTTGATGCTATACTTGTTTTAGAAAATGGACAAACAATAGGTTATGGTTCTTACGATGCTTTAAATAAAGAAGGTTTATTGTCTAATATATTTCAAAAACGATAAGAAAAATGCTCAATTTAAGTACGAATAGAATAGATGGAAAGATTAATACGAAGGAGTATGTTTCTTTCTCTAAAGCAACAGATTATAAAGCTGCAAGAGTATTTACCAGAATATTGTTAGTGTCGTTTTTTGTATTACTATTATTGGTTTTTTTACCGTGGACACAGAACATTCGCTCTAGAGGGTATATTACAACTTTACAACCAGACCAACGCCCACAAACCATAAATTCTGTTATTGCAGGTAAAATTGAAAAATGGTTTATAAAGGAAGGGGATTTTGTGAACAAAGGAGACACTATCTTGTTTATTTCTGAGATTAAAGATGAATACTTTGATCCTGAATTATTATCAAGAACAGAAGACCAAATAAAATCTAAAGAGCTTTCGGTTAAGTCGTATATGGATAAGATTAATTCATTAGACACACAAATTGATGCTTTGCTTCAAACTAAAAAATTAAAAACGGAGCAAGCAAACAATTATATAAAACAGGCTCAATTAAAAATCTTATCAGATAGTGTTGATTTGGAAGCTGCTAAAACCAATTATCAAATAGCTATAAAACAATTTGAGCGACAAGAAGAGCTTTACAAACAAGGATTAAAATCGCTTACAGATTTGGAAAGCAGAAAGTTGAAATTACAAGAAACTCAGGCGAAAATGATAAGTGCAGAGAATAAATTACTGACAAGCAGAAATGAATTGATTAATGCTCAGGTTGAAATTAATTCCATCATGAATCAATATCGTGATAAACTATCAAAAGCTGAATCTGAAAAATATGCAGCATTATCTAATATGTATGATGCCGAAGCAGTAGTTACCAAAATGCAAAATCAATATATGAATTATTCTGTTCGTAAGGGGATGTATTATATTACAGCTCCACAAACAGGTTACGTTACTAAAGCTATTCGTTCGGGAATTGGAGAAACCATAAAAGAAGGTGAAGAAATGGTAAGCATAATGCCTGCTAAATATGATTTGGCAGTAGAAATGTACATAAAACCATTTAACTTGCCATTGATAAACAAAGGGCAAAAAGTTCGTTTTATTTTTGACGGTTGGCCTTCAGTAGTGTTTTCGGGGTGGCCAAATGTTTCTTATGGAACTTACGGAGGTAAAGTTATAGCCATAGATAATTTTATAAGTGACAATGGTAAATATAGAATTTTAGTAGCTCCGGATAAAGATGATGTAAAATGGCCCGAAGCTCTTAGAGTTGGCTCTGGAGCAAATGGAATAGCATTGTTACATGATGTGCCTATTTGGTACGAATTATGGCGAAATTTAAATGGTTTTCCACCAGATTATTATGATTCTTTTGAAGAAAATAGTGTTTCACAAACTACGCAAGAATAATGTTAAGAAAATCACTCGTCATATTATTTTTAGTTGTTTTTAGTGCTGAATTGTTGGCTCAATCTATTGAACCAAAACCCTTGGCTTTTAACGAGTTTATGCGTTTAGTGAAGAAAAATCATCCCATTGCAAAACAAGCTGAACTACAATTGGAATTAGGTGAAGCTTATTTACAAAAGTCAAGAGGAATGTTTGATCCTCAGGTATTTTCAGAAATTTCACAAAAATATTTTGATGATAAACAGTATTACAACCTAAACAATAGTGGGTTAAAAATACCTACTTGGTACGGACTTGAATTTGGAGGAGGTTACGAACGTAATGAAGGCGTGTTTTTAAATCCTCAAAATAATGTGCCAAATGCAGGTTTGTGGTATGCCGGTGCGTCTTTAAATATTGGTCAGGGATTATTTATTGATGAACGAAGAGAGGAATTAAATAAAGCTAAAATTTTTGTAAAAAGCACCCAGGCAGAACGACAAATTATTTATAATGAGTTGCTGTATAATGCAGGAAATACTTACTGGGAATGGTTTAATGCTTTCCATACGTTGAAGATTTATGAAGAAGCTTTAAGCTTAGCTGAGGAAAGGTTTGAGGCAGTAAAGCAAAATGCAAAATTTGGCGATGTACCATTAATCGATACTGTGGAGGCAAGCATACAAGTGCAAAATCGTATGCTTAACTATCAACAAGCGGAATTAAACTATAAAAACACAACTGCATTGCTTTCTGTTTATTTGTGGGATGAAGGTATTATTCCGTTAGAAATTGATGAAAATACGATTCCACTTACAATAGAAATGGTTGAACCATTAGCGGTTTCAGGAAATTTAATAGCTCAATTAGATAGCATTTCATTAACTCATCCCGAATTGGCTCAATATGAGTTTAAGTTACAACAACTACAATTGGATAGAAGACTAAAACAAGAAATGATTAAACCTAAGCTAAACTTAAAATATAATGCCATTACAGCTCCTGTAGGTAATGATGCTTTTGCAGATTATAATACCAATAATTACAACTGGGGGTTGGAGTTTAGCATGCCTTTGTTCTTAAGAAAAGAACGAGGAGATTTAAAAATTGCTCAATTAAAAATTAATGAAACCAAACTAGATTTTGACAATAAAAAAGCAGCTATCAATTATAAAGCTATAGCAGCTATGAATGAATTGGGAACTTCTTTTAATCAAGCTAATTTATATGCCAAAACAGTTAAAGATTACTTACAACTATTAAATGGCGAAAAACAAAAATTTGACGCTGGAGAAAGTTCTTTGTTTATGGTAAATGCCAGAGAGTTGGGTTATATAAACACTCAGTTGAAATATATTGAGTTAATTGCTAAAAACCAGAAAGCACGACTTACAACAGATTTTGCACTAGGAATACTAAACGCTGATTAATCTTATTTCAATTTTTTAGTCTTTAATCGTATAGAATTACCCACAACAATTACATCTGAGAAAGCCATTGCCAAAGCTGCTACCATAGGATTTAAAAAACCAAAAGCGGCAACAGGTATTGCTAAAACATTATAGAAAAATGCCCAGAATAAATTTTGTTTAATGGTTATTAAGGTGTGTTTACTTATTAAAAACGCTTCATATACCTGAGATAAGTCTTTGTCATTAAGTAAAACAATTTGTGCAGAATGCACCGCTACTTGTGTGGCTTTACTCATAGAAATGCCTACTGAAGATTTTGTTAGAGCAGGGGCATCATTTATTCCATCGCCTACCATTACCGTTGTCGATTGTTTTTCTAACTCATCAATTTTTGCTAATTTCTGCTCAGGAAGTTGTTCACTATAAACGGTTTTAATATTCACTTTGGTAGCTAGTTCTTCACATTTTTGCTGAACATCACCACTTAACAAAATTGTATTTAACCCTTGTTTGTTTAGTAAGGAAATGGTTTCAGGAACATTTTGTTTGAGTTCATCTTCAATATCAACTCCAGCAATAAGTTCCTTATTTTTAAAAATAAAAATAGCGTGTTGCTTGTCTTTGGTTTGCATCTCATCAATTCTAAAAGAACCTACTTGGTAGTGATTATTTTTTTTATCAGTAGCTTCTAAGCCTATGCCTTTTATTTCTTTTATATTAAAAAAATTAAGCGTTGTAGCATCTGGCTTTAGGTAATCCACAACAGATTGAGCAATGGGGTGGGATGAATGTTGTTCTATGGTAAAAAGTATATTTTTAAGTTCTTGCTCTTCAATAGAAGCATAGAGTTTTGTTCTTTTAATAGCAAATTTTCCTGTGGTAAGTGTACCAGTTTTATCGAATACAATATTTTTAGCATTGGCAAATAATTCTAAAGTGCTTCCTCCTTTAATTAAAATTCCTTTTTTAGCAGCTCTCCCAATTCCTACCATTACGGCTGTTGGAGTTGCTAATCCCATGGCACAAGGACAAGATATTACTAATACAGCTATACTTTGCATTAATGCTTGTTGCATATTTATATCAAAACCAAAATGAGCAATTAAAAAAGTAAGTAATGCAATTAACAAAACAATGGGAACAAAAATAGCACTGATTTTATCTCCTAATCGTTGGATATTTGGTTGATCTTGCTGTGCATTTTTTACCATTTCAATAATTTTAGATAAAATGGTTTCGCTTCCTACTTTTTCTGCTTTAAATTGCATGGTTCCGTCCATTAAAACTGTACCTCCAATTACTTTTGAACCAGTTTCTTTTTCAACAGGAGTACTTTCACCAGAAATCATTGATTCATCTATGGTAGCATTTCCTTTAATAATTTCACCATCAACAGCTACTCTATCTCCACTGTTCACTTGAATGATGTCTCCAACATTAATTTCATCATAACTAACAACAGTTGTAGAACCATCAGGCATTATTTTTTTTGTCTCACTTTGCTGAATTTGACTTAATTCTTTTATAGCAGTAGTGGTTTGATTAACCGAACGATGTTCCAGTAAATTTCCCAATAATACTAAGGTAATAATGGTTGCAGCAGTTTCAAAAAATAAATAATTATGTGCTTCGTGTGTACCGTAGTAGAGGTAAATCCCAAAAACACTATACACAAAAGCTGCTGTCGAACCTATGGTAATCAACACATCCATATTAGGAACGCCAGTTTTTAGTGAACCCCAAGCACTTTTTCCAAAATGAAATAATCCTATTCCGAAAACAGGAATACACAAAGCTAATTGCACCCAACCATCATTTAAAATATTGTCGTGCGGCAAAAACATGTGTAAGAACAGAGGAATGGTAAAAATTAACGAAATGTAAAATTTTTTCTCAATGGATGATAATCCTTTTTGTTCTTTAGGACTGTCAATTACTTTATATCCTAATTTGTTGATGCTATCAATTATTTCTTGGGTATTAAGGTTTGTATTGCTTTTATAAGTTACTTCACCTGTTGAGAAGCTTACATTTACGTTTTCTAACCCCTTCTTAACCAATTGTTTTTTAATGCCTAATGCACAATTGGCACAGGTCATTCCTTCAACATTTAGGGTGGTATTTTTTTTATCGCTCATCAATTACAAAGTTAAGAAAAAGCAGGTATTTCCTATTTTTTAGTGAGGGAAATAAAAAATACTTATAGAATTATTTTGTTTAAAAAAAAAAGTATATTTGCCCTCTCAAAATGGTGGTTGTAGCTCAGTTGGTTAGAGCATCGGTTTGTGGTACCGAGGGTCGTGGGTTCGAACCCCATCATCCACCCATTTTAAAGCTGTCTTTTGACAGCTTTTTTTGTTTTATGCTGGTTTGATATATAAACCTATTTAGAAAAAAAAGTTAAAGGAATAAGTAATGAATACTACTATAATTGTAATACTATTATTTTTTTTAATTGTTCAACAATTATTAAAGCGTCAAATAAATTCACAAAATGAAAATGAAGAAATAAGTTCTAATTTTTTTGGGTTTATCTTTATTAAATCAGAAAATAATAAGGTTATCAGGATGATAAAAGTTTACAATGTTGTAAATTTTATTTGGATTGTTTTTGTTGTTATTATTGTCTTATTCAATACAATAAAATGGTTTGAATTGTGAAATAATTTATACTCTATACTTCATTAATAAATTGGGGTAATCTGAGATAATACCATCAACACCTCTTTCTATAAGTTTTTGAATGGTAGTTTCGTTGTTTACTGTCCAAACATGAAGTTCCTTTCCAAAATCGTGCACTTTTTCTATAATGGCTTTGGTAGCATAATCATGTTTTACAATTACTTCATCTACAAAAGCGTATCTTTTTAGTGGTCTAATATTTAGTCCTTTATCAAAAGAGAGTGGGAGGTGAGCATGTTTTCCAACGAATAATTTACCTAACCTAATGCTCTTATCTAATTTGTTAATTCTGAAAAGAGCTCTGTCATTAAAAGAAATTATTTTACACCAATCTTTAGCATTTTTATTTTTAATGATGTTGATAATGTGCCTTTCAATATTAGGGTAATACATGTAACTGTATTTGGTTTCAATAAGCAGTTCTACTTTTCCATCAATTAAATCAATAACTTGTTCTAAAGTAGGTACTTTTTCATTGATATAAAATTTATTGAACTTGTATCCGGCACTAAATTGAAGAATTTCATCGTAGGTAAGATTTTTTACAAAACCATGACCCGTTGTAGTTCTTCTAAGTGTTCTATCGTGCAGTACAATAATTTTATTGTCTTTAGTTTGTTGAACATCAATTTCTATTCTATCAACTCCTAGTTCTATTGCTAATTGAATAGAAGCCAATGTGTTTTCAGGAGCTAATCCTGCTGCACCTCTATGGCCGGTAATAATGACTTTTTTGTTTTCCAAAATAAATGGCTTAAGCTAAAATAGGTTCTGAATAATCATTCAGTTCGTTATATACGCTATCTCTTTCAATAGGTTTTCTGCCAACTTCTTTAATAAGATGAATCATTTGTTCTGTAGTCATTGTTGGTTTTTGTTCTTCGGCACCAGCCATAGTATATATTTTTGTAGAATCATCAACTGTTCCATCAATGTCGTTTACTCCAAAAGAAAGTAATAATTGGGTAGTTTTTCTTCCTATCATTGGCCAATAAGCTTTTAAGTGATTGAAATTGTCAAGGAAAATTCTACCCATAGCGTAAACTTTTAAATCTTCTATGATACTTACTTCTTCAATATCAGACATCTGATTGTTTTTGTTTCTAAATTTTAACGGAATAAAAGCATTAAAACCACCTGTTTTATCTTGAAGATTTCTTAGTCTGTTCATGTGGTCGATAAGGTGTTCGTATTTTTCTAAATGTCCGTAAAGCATTGTAGCATTAGAAGGCATCCCAACTTTATGAGCAGCTTCGTGCATTTGCAACCATTGTTCTGAGGTACATTTGTCTTTACAGATTTGAGTTCTAATTTTTTCATCAAAAATTTCTGCTCCACCACCTGGTAAAGAACCTTGTCCAGCATCTTTTAATATTTTCAAACCTTCTTCATAACTTACTTTTGCTTTTTTACACATATAGTCTAGCTCAACAGCAGTAAAGGCTTTAACATGTATATCTGGTCGAATTTGTTTAATATTTTCAATTAAGTTTTTAAAGTAAGTTAATCCCATTTTTGGGTGGACACCTCCAACAATATGTACCTCGGTAATGTCTTTACCGTCATAATTTCTAATGGCGTTATAAATATCTTCTTCAGAAAGCTCCCAAGCATCATATTCATCTTTTTCTCTTAAAAAACGAGAGTAAGAGCAGAATTTACAATCGAATACACAAATATTAGTGGGTTCTATATGGAAGTTTTTATTGAAGTAGGTTTTATTTCCGTGTCTTTTTTCTCTAATGTAGTTGGCAAGTGTTCCTAAGTGGCTAAGTTCAGCGTTGTAGAATAAGTATGTTCCTTCTTCCGGTGTAATTCTTTCTTTGTTTAATACCTTATTGTAAATGCTTTTAAGCTGATTATCTGTAACAGTTGTGTTAAGCAATGTTTTAATGGTAGTGTTGTCCATATATGGTGAAATTTTTAACAAAGGTAAGCATAAGATAAAAAAAGAGCCTCAAAAAAAATGAGGCTCCTTAAAAAAATTAATAATAATTAACTCACTACTTAGCAATCAATACTTTTTTAGTGGTAATGTTATTATCGGTTTTAATATTTACAAAATAAATACCGTTAGGTTGATTATCTATGTTGATAGTAAATAATTGAGTATTTAGTGGGTTGCCACTTGTGTAAATTAATTCTCCAACAAGGTTGTAAATTTCAATAGTAGTTTCTTTTTTCTCTGTTAACACAACATTTAATGTTCCGTTTGAAGGATTTGGGAAAACTAAAATTTCATCAATTTTGCCTAAAATTTCTTTTTCGCCAGTTGTTGCACTATTACATATTACAGGAATAATAGCACCACTATGGTTAAAATTATAAGAGCTTAAGGCTTTCCAACCAGTAGTTTCTTTTGCCCATACTGAAGGAGTTGACGATGGAGCAGACATTAAAGCAACAGTATCACCATTTGTTAGTGTTGCATGATCATGACCTACAAAGAAATTTCCGTTTAAAGATGGTGGAGTAGGAATAGACCAAACTGTTGGAGTTCCTCCTGTCCCTAATTGAGAAATTTGAACGGTTTGTTGAGCCAAAACACTACCTGGAGCACCAGCATTAACTCCCCAAACTTTTAGATTAACATTGCCAGAACCTATTGGTCTAAAATACATCAAGACATCAGTTAAGAAAGTTCCAGAACCAGTATATGGTACTTTATCTGCCCATCCATTATCGTTATAAGTGTTTTGTCCTAAAACATAGCCTGCACCACCAGACCAAATATAAGCTCCAGTTTGGGAGGCATGTGTTCCAAAATCCCAATTTGCAGCAGTAGAATCACAAACTTGACTACCTGCAGCTAATACAGTAATGTAGGCATTTTTAGTTTCAGTATCATTACTAGTTCCATCTCCAACAGTTAATGAAACTGTGTAAGTCCCTGCATTGTTATATGTAATAGTAGGAGGAGTAGCTGCTGTAGAAGTTGATGGAGTAACACCTCCTTGAGAGGTTACATCAAAATTCCAAGAGTTAGAAGTAATAGGGTTTGGTCCTGTAGAAGTATTGGTAAAAGTTACTGTTTGTCCAGCAGTAATGGTTGTATTGTTAGCTGTGAAATTAGCATTTAATGGAGCTACTCCACAAGCAGTAGATGTTAGTAAAGAACCTCTTCTTGGAGAGTTTTGTAATACTACATCCATTCTAGCTTTTTGGTTTGCAGAGAACATATACATACAAGCATCTGGCACATAATCCATATAATTCATAAACATTTCTCCTGTTGTATTTCCTGAACAAGCTCCAACATTATAAGGATGAGTTCTACAGTTATAGTTAGCTGTTTGTTGAGTAGGTGTATCATTACAGAAATCATTTCCACAAGTACCATCTCCCCAAATATGACGAAGACCTAACCAGTGACCAATTTCATGTGTTGCTGTTCTTCCTTTATTGTAAGGAGCACTAACAGCACCTGTCGTTCCGAAAGCATTATAAAGAATAACTACTCCATCTGTATTAGCAGCACCACCATTGGATGGCATACCTCCTAAACCTGAAGAAGAGGGAAACTGAGCATATCCTAAAACACCACCTTGAATATTAGCCACCCAGATGTTGAAATACTTAGTAGGATCCCATGATGTTTGTGGTTTCCATGTACCATCTATTTGACTTGTAGTTAAAGAAGTAGTTCCAACATTCACTCTATTAACACCATTTGTTGGTTGGTTGTTAGGATCAATTTGAGCCAAACAAAATTCTATATCACAGTTACCAATAACCGATTGAAAAGTAGAAGGAACATTAGAAATATCTGTATTTGATGCAGAAAAATCTTGATTCAATGCAGTTATTTGAGACTGAATTTGAGTCATACTGATGTTTTGTGTTGAGTTTCCATACAAAACATGTACTACCACAGGAATTACTCTAGATGCTTTATTGTTAGCATTATCTTTAACATAGGTTTTTAATTTTTCTTCCATCCAAGTTTCAAAATCTTCCACGGATTCCATTTGTGGATTGGCTTGTTGGTGTACTTGATGCATTTCATCAGAAAAACATCTAATATGCCCACTTGGGGTTTTTGTAGCGTCTTGAATTAACTGTTGAGTTAAGTTGTCATCTAACGAAATGTTAGCTTTTGTCTTGGTTGTTTCAATTTTGTTGCCACTAATTTGACCATTTAGAAAAACAGTAAATAGTATTGAAAATAAGCTTAATAATGTAAATTTTTTCATGAAAGTTCTAGTTTAATTAATGCTTACCAAATTTACGGATATAATATTATTTTGAAAACAATAGTTTGCTCAATTATTAGATTCCTAAGATAAAAAAATAGCGAAGCAACCTTTTATGAAACTCTTTCGTCTTTAGAAGTATTAAGGAGATAAATTTTTAAAAGTTAATTAGATAGGTAGTTAAATCATAAAAAATCTCCTCCCTTTGAATTAAAGTCCCTTGATGAGTTTTCAAGGGACTTTTTTATGGAAAAATTTTGTCTGGATTAAGTATGTTATTTGGATCGAAGATAGATTTTATTTGTTTTTGCAGCGACAACGTTTTTTCATCAAAAGGAATGTTCATATATGATTTCTGGACGTACCCAATTCCATGTTCTCCAGAAATAGTTCCTTTTAATTGCACACACAGCTGAAAAATTTCTGCTATTCCTTTAGGCAGTTCATTATTCCAAGCTTCATCACTCATGTCTTGTTTAATGATGTTTACATGCAAATTTCCGTCTCCCGCATGTCCGTAACAAACGGATTTAAAACCGTATTTATTTCCTATTTCTTTTACGCCTTTTAGTAGCTTGGGTAATTCTGCTCTAGGCACCACGGTATCTTCTTCTTTATAAATGGACTGACTTTTTACTGCTTCACCTACCACTCTTCTAATCTTCCAAAGTTTCTCTTTTTGAGTGGCATCATCAGCAAAAAGAATTTCTCCAGTTTTAAAATTTTCTAATACCTGATAAATGAGTTCACAATCTTTATATAATACATCCATATCATTTCCATCTACTTCAATAAGTAAATGAGCTTCAATGTTATCTTCAATAACTATGGCAGTATCGTTAATAAATTTTTTTCCCCATAAAATAGCATCTCTTTCCATTAATTCCATTGCCGAAGGAGTTATGCCTGCATTAAAAATTGCCGCTACAGCACTACAAGCTTCTTCCGCTGAAACAAAAGGAACAAGCATCAATAAATCATGTTTAGGATGTGGAATAAGCTTAAAAACCGCTTTAGTAATAATACCTAATGTACCTTCGCTACCTATTAATAATTGTGTGAGGTTATAACCTGTAGAATTTTTCAGCACATTAGCTCCTGTCCATATTATCTCGCCAGTAGGTAGCACCACTTCTAAATTTAATACATAATCTTTAGTAACACCATACTTTACAGCTTTTGGCCCACCGGAATTTTCTGCCAAATTTCCTCCTATAAAACAACTTCCTTTACTAGCAGGATCCGGAGGATAAAAAAGTCCTTTTGCTTTTACCGCTTCTTGAAATTCTTGAGTGATTACTCCCGGCTCAATAGTAGCTTGTAAATTTCTTTCATCTATTTCAATAATGCTATTAAAACGCTCCATGGAAAGTAAAATACCTTTATTTACAGGCAATGCTCCACCACTTAATCCTGTTCCTGCTCCCCTAGGAGTTAATGGGATTAAATGCTCATTACATAATTTCACGATGGAACTTATTTCTGTTGCTGTTCTTGGTTTAACAACCACTTCGGGGAAAAATTTCAAATCCTCCGTTTCATCATGGCTATATTTATCTAAGGTTTCTTCATCCCATAAAACAAATTTATCTCCAACCAATTCTTGTAATTGTTGAATTATAGCGGATGTTATTTTCCCATAAACAGACATATTGAACTATTTTTTTGAAGTGATTTTATAAAATCTAAAAATAATAAAATTAGAGAAAATACAGCCATTTTTTCTATATTTGCAGTCAATTAGGCCTCGTGGCGCAACTGAATAGCGCATCTGATTACGGCTCAGAAGGTTACAGGTTTGAATCCTGTCGAGGTCACTAAAAGCTCTGAATTTTTCAGGGCTTTTTTATTTCAATATCAAAACCACATTTAAAGTGACCTAAAGGACATTCAATTTTTCCATGTAAACCACAAGGTCGGCAAGTAAGGTTTTCTTTTACTTCAACAATTTTGGAATTTTTGGCTAAAGGACCAAATCCAAATGCAGGAATAGTAGAACAGAAAAAAGCTGTAGTAGGGGCATTCATAGCAGAAGCAATATGTAAGGGTGCGGAATCGTTAACATAGTTCATTTGGGCAGTTTGCATTAATGCTGCAGATGCTAACAAAGAAAGTTTTCCTGCTAAATTCACTACCTTTTTGTTGTTAGATAGTATTTTTATTTCATCGCAAGCTGCAGCATCAGCAGGACTTCCTAATAAATAAATTTGATAATTATCTGGAATACTATTGATTAATTCACCCCATTTTTCCTTTGGTAACTGTTTTGTAAACCAAACGGAAGTTGGTGCCATACAAATGTATTTTTCTTTTTTGTAATCCTCTACCGCCAAATAATCATTATTGCTCGGATAAAGTTTGGGCATAGCCGGAGTGTTATCCGTAAAAGCTTTTATCAATTGATGATTCCGTTCAATTTCGTGGGTGCCATCACCAATTTTATGTGGAAACTTTTGATTAAAGGAAAAAGATAACGGATTTTTAGCAAAACCTATTTTAAGCTTAGCTCCCGAAAAAGCTGTAATTAATCCACTAGAAGCAAATCGTTGTAAATTAATAACCACATCATATTTATGTTGATGAACCTGTTTGGTTATTCTTTTTAGGCTATCGTACTTTTTATCGTGTTTATTCCAAATAATTACTTCGTTGATAATAGGATGATTGCTTAATAAACTTTCATTGCCTTTACGCAATAAAAAGTCTATTTGACTATCAGGCAAAGCTTGGTGTAATTTTTCTACTATAGAAGTAGCTAAAATAACATCTCCAATATAGGCGGTTTGTATGATTAAAAACTTTTTCAATTTAGCTAAATAGTGTTTTTTTACGTTTACAACGTTCTACCGAATCTAAAAATTTATCCATGGTAGCATTGTCCATACAAGCTCTTGCAGCATCTTTAAAGTGAGAGATGGCTTTGTCATATTCTTCTATTGCTTCAAACATAATTCCGTATTCGTTGTAGATAGTAGATTTGTTAATTCCGGGAACTTTCAGGGCTTTTTCAAGTAATTGATTTAGCTCATCCCATCGTTGTTGGGTGGAAAGCAAAATAGCATAGTTGTAATAAACAGCGGTATAATCAGGAGAAAGTTCTAATGCTTTTTTGTAATGTTCTTCTGCTTTTGCATAATCCTGAAATTTGGTTTCGTGCATCCAACCTAGGTGGTTATGAGCCTTTCCGAAAGTAGGATTTTCTTTCAGTATGTTGTTTAATGTTTCATAGGCTTTTTCAATAAATCCGTCTTTTATGTCTAAATCGGCTAATTGAAATTGATTTTCAGATTTAATATTTGTATTCATAATACTATATTTAGTGTGTTAAACTGCTACATCGTATTCTCTTAGGGCATTGTTAAGAGAAGTTTTTAAATCGGTACTGGCTTTTCGTTGCCCAATGATTAAAGCACAAGGTACGTTAAATTTTCCCGCAGGAAATTCTTTGGTATAAGATCCCGGAATTACCACAGCTCTTTCCGGCACTTCGCCCTTATATTCAATAGGAGTATCTCCGCTTACATCAATAATTTTTGTTGATTTTGTAAGTACTACGTTTGCTCCTAAAACAGCTTCTTTTCGTACTCTAACGCCTTCAACGACTATACATCTAGAACCTATAAAACAACCATCTTCTATTACTACCGGAGCAGCTTGTAAAGGCTCCAATACACCACCAATACCAACTCCACCACTTAAATGGACATCTTTACCAATTTGAGCACAAGAACCAACTGTTGCCCATGTGTCAACCATTGTTCCGCTATCTACAAAAGCACCAATATTTACATAAGAAGGCATCATTATTACCCCTTTGGCTAAAAAAGCTCCATAACGAGCTACAGCATGAGGAACTACACGAACGCCCAACGCTTCGTAATCTTTTTTCAACTCCATTTTATCATGAAATTCAAATGGACCAACTTCAATGGTTTTCATTTGTTGGATAGGAAAATAAAGCACTACCGCTTTTTTAACCCATTCGTTTACTTGCCAATCATTGTCTTTAGGTTCGGCAACTCTCAATGTTCCTTTATCCAAATGTTCAATTACTTGTCGGATAGCATTTTTTGTTACTTCATCTTTCAATAAATCTCTATTTTCCCAAGCCGCTTCTATTTGTTGTTGTAATTCTTTCATTGTTTTTTAGTATTAAAATATTATTTTCTCGCAAAGACACAAGCTTTTAAAACTTAAACATTAGCTTTTTCTGTATTTATAATCAATTCATTTAATTTTTTTGTTGTCCCTTCCCAAGTGTAGTTCTTTTTTACAAAATCATATCCTGATGTTGCAATGTTATTATATAAGTTTTTATTTTCCAACAAAGATATAATATGTTCGTAATATTCTTCGGGTTGATTGCCAATTAATATGGAGTTTTGGTGTTCAGCTCCTAAAGCGTTATTCGCCAATTGAGAAGTTACACAAGGTAGTTTCATAGCCATCGCTTCTAATAATTTATTCTGCAAACCTGTCCCAATCTGCATTGGAGCTATAAATATTTTAGATGTTGCATAATAAGTGGTAATATCTTTTACCCAACCTGTTACTTCAACATTTTCGGAAGCTAATTGGAGTACTTTTTTATCCGGTTCAGCACCGGCAATTACTAATTTTACATTAGGATATTTTTTCCAAACTAAAGGCATAACTTCAATCACCAAATAAATCACACTGTCAATATTGGGTGGGTAAGCCATGTTGCCTGTAAATATAAGGTCGTATTTTTTTTCGGAATTTTCTTGAAATTTAAACATTTCATAATCTACACCATTAGGGATTATTTGAATAGCATCGTTTTTTATGTGGACGATTAAATTTTTATCTTGTTCAGAAATTATGGTAAGATGATCAAAAGCGTCAAAAATTTGATGTTCGTAACGTTTTAATCGAGTAGTTTCGGTAGTTAAGAACCACTTGATGTAAAAAGGCGATTGTGCTATTCTTCTTTCCATTCCACGAGCCAACGCATCCATATAATCTAATGTTTTTGGAATGGGAATATTTTTAACGTATTCGGCAACTCGAATTAACTGACCATAAATATGGTCGGGTTGGTATTCTGCTATAATTCGGTTAATCTTTTTTTGAGCCGATTTATTATAAAAATAAACTACTTGCAACGACTTATCGGTAAATAATAACTGCCAAAATAAATTCCAATAGATTTTCCACTTAGGAAGTCTAATAATGTGAATGGCTTTACAATATTCTTGAAGTTTATCGATAGAACTTTGCTCTACTTTTTGGTCGGACAAAGCACATAAAACTATTTCGTGCTGTTTAGATAATTCTTTTATCTGATGAAATGCACGTAACTTATCTCCCTTTTCTAGAGGATACGGAAAGCGAGAAAGTAGTACAAATAGTTTCATTATTCGGCTATAAAATTAATTAATTGCTTTACGATAACGGTATTGTTATACTGTTCTTCAATCGTTTTTCTTGCTTTTTGTCCAATGTTAATAACAACTTCAGGGTGTTGTAAACACATTAAAATTGCTTCTTTAAATTCGTTGGCAGTATTAGCAATAATACCATTTTTATTATGCTGAACAGCAATTCCTTCAAATGCAACGGATGTTCCAATTACCAATTTCCCCATTGCCATTGCTTCAATAATTTTAATTCGCATGCCACTGCCTGAAAACAATGGCACTATCATAATATTATTATTTCTGATGAAATCATTGGCATTTTCCACTTCTCCTTCATTAACTACTCCTTGCATGGAGGCAGCTAATTTTATAATTTCATCTGGCATATTTTTTCCGGCAAGATGAAAAGTAGCCGTTGGTTCTTTGGCAATAATTGCCGACCAAACTTCATTCAAAAACCATTTTATGGCTTCTTGATTGGGCATCCAATCCATACTACCAATATGAAAAAGCTTTTTTTCTTGTGGAATTTCTTTTAGCCGATAATCATGAAGGTTGATGCCAAAAGGAACAGTTGTTATTGGTTTTTTGCAACCTAATGCTAATAATTGCTCTTCATCTTTTTTGGTGATGGCGGCAATTCCATCTACTAAATTGAGAATGGATTGTTCGTATTTTTTGAGGCGTTTGGCTAAAAAATGCAGGTACTTTTTTTTGATAGCATTATTTTCCTGATTGCCTGTTCGCTGCCAAATTTCAAACTCAATATTGTGCGAACGATAAATAATTTTAGCATTACTACTTTTACGAATAGCAGCAATGTAAGGTGTGGTATAAAGACTTTCTAATAAAATGATATCGAATTTTTCTTTTTGAAGTGTTGCAGTTATCAACTCTTCAAAATTTTTATTGTAAAAACGACTGATATTGTAAGACTTGCCGCTAAACAAATTAGCCAACGCATTTTTTTTCTTAATAGCAGTATCTATAAAAGAGTGTTCTATGTTGGTCTGCTCTAAGTAAGCTGTTGGAAAAAGTTCGGGTTGATAAGGATGTTTTTGTGTGGCAATGGTTAAGATTTTAACGGAGATATCGTTAGCTAAAAATCCTTCTGTTAAAGCGTGTATAGCCTTGCATCCGCCATCAAGAGCGGGAAGTGGGGGTTTATGGCATATTTGAAGGATTTTCATTAATTAAGTTCTTTTTTCTTTCGGGTAAAAATATTTTTAAAAAATCCTGTATAAGCATCAATATTAAACAAAGCAGAATCGGTAGTGGCTTTGTAAGTAAAAAAGTAGCCGAGTGGAAACAATACAAAAGTAGAAAACCACATGCCTAACCATGGCGAAATAATAAGTTCTTTTGCCATTTTTTCTCCTGTTATGGAAATTATATAATAAATTAAAAAGAAAATGATGGAAATTACCACAGGCATTCCCAAACCACCTTTTCTAACAATAGCTCCTAAGGGTGCTCCTATAAAAAACATAATTAAACAAGCTATGGAAAAAGTGAATTTTCTGTGCCATTCAATTTTAACTCTGGCAAGTGTTTCTTTCAGCACATTCATTTCTATTTTAGCTGCTGCTGCCCTGCCTTTTTGCGTACGGGCATTGTTTATGGCAATACCAAAAACCTGACTAATTTGCTGTTTGTTAAATTCTTTTAGGTTGACTTCTTTATGAGGAATAGAATCGTGTTGTTGTATGTTTTGAGCGGGAGTTAAAAAAGTATTATTTTTTTTGTCTGTAATGCTATCATTAAATAAATAGGCATAATGTACATTTTCATTTAAAAAATCGGCTTCTTCGCGAGTAAATTTATGTAACGAATCTGTTCTATACATTAATTGTTTGAGGTTGAGCAAACGATAATCATGTTTAAATGCTTCTTCATCACTACGTTTAAACTGAAAACCACTTATATCAAACTGAAATTCATTTTCTTCAAAATAAAATCGGGTAAGCGGGTAGCTTTTAGTGTTATTTCTGTCTTCTTGTTTTTCTTGATAATCTACTCCATGATAAAGTTTAATGGTAAAATAGGCTTTATCTTTTGATAGGTTCATAATGCCTGAATCTGCAACAGTAACTTGTCGATTGCCATTGTTGTTGGCATGATTGTATATCATTACATCTTTAAGCATTTCCCTACCATCTTCTAGCGGAATTTTATTTTTTACTCTGATGGTATATCCGTCAATTTCGTTGTAAAAAACATTGGGCTGAATATTAATTGCCGGTTTCTGACTTCTGATATCGTGCAACAAAGAATAGAATTTTAGGTTGGCAACAGGAATAACATTATTGGCAAAATAAAAAGCCCCTATGCTAATAAAACAAATGAAAATAATAAGCGGCTTCATCACTTTTTGAAGTGAAATCCCCGCAGATTTAAATGCTACTAATTCAAAATGTTCGCCTAAATTCCCAAAAGTCATGATAGAGGCAAGTAAAATTGCCAGTGGCATAGCCATAGGAACTACATTGGCTGTGGCATAAAAAAACAGCTCGGCAAGCACATACCATTCTAACCCTTTGCCCAACATTTCATCAATGTAAAGCCAAATAAACTGCATTACCAATACAAAAACAGCAATAAAAAAAGTCATTACCAGCGGACCGATAAAAGAAAACAATATGAATTTGTGCGACTTTTTCATTTTAGGCAGTTTTTGTTGCCGAGACATTAAAAAGAATGGAAATTTAGAAAGTTAATTCCAAATTTCCAATCATTTATGTATAATATCAATTATTTAAACTGTGGAGATACCATTAAATCTTTTGTTCCGTGCGTCCAAGAGTAGAATCCTTCTCCTGATTTTATGCCTAATTTTCCGGCAGTAACCATGTTTACTAATAGCGGACAAGGAGCATATTTTGGATTTCCAAAACCTTCGTAAAGTACATTTAGGATTGATAAACAAACATCTAAACCAATAAAATCTGCCAACTGAAGTGGACCCATAGGATGAGCCATGCCTAGTTTCATTACTGTATCAATTTCTTCTACTCCAGCAACACCTTCATGTAAGGTAATGATGGCTTCATTAATCATAGGCATTAAAATTCTGTTTGCCACAAAACCTGGGTAATCATTAACTTCTACAGGCACTTTTCCTAATTTTTTAGAAAGTTCCATAATGTTGTTGGTTACCTCATCAGAAGTAGAATAACCTCTAATAATTTCTACCAATTTCATAATAGGCACAGGGTTCATAAAGTGCATACCTATTACTTTATCAGGACGGGAAGTTGCCGCAGCAATTTTAGTAATAGAAATTGATGAAGTGTTGGATGCTAAAATAACTTCTGGCTTAGTAGTGGCATCTAACGATTTAAAAATCTTCAATTTTAATTCTACGTTTTCTGTAGCTGCTTCAACTACTAACTCTACATTGGCAACACCTTTGTCCATATCGGTAAATGTGGTAATGTTACCAAGTGTAGTATTTTTATCGCTTTCAGTAATTTTTTCTTTCGCCACCATTCTATCTAAATTTTTAGAAATAGTTGCTATAGCCCTGTCTAGAGAGGCTTGTGAAATATCAATTAAGTTTACGTTAAATCCTGATTGAGCAAAAGTGTGGGCAATTCCGTTTCCCATTGTTCCTGCTCCTATTACTGCAATGTTTTTCATAGTGTATGTTTTAAAAATTTATATTTTACTATTATTTGAATTTTGAGTCTCAAATTTCAAATTTTGAACCCTTAGTTTGTTCATTACCGGATTAGCATACATTTTTAGGAAAATTTCTTTCGCCAACTCATTTCCTTTAAAGTTTTCCAATCGTTTTTCTATGTAAGCTTCAAATTTTTCTTTGTCAGCTTTTGTATAATTATTTTCAAACTCATTTTTGTTATTTAACAAGTCGTAAGCAATGTAATTGGTAGGAAAAAGATGGTAATGCTGGTAAATTTTTTCGTCAATTACTTCGGCAATTAATTTTAGCAGTTCATTTTTGTTTTTTATTTCTTTAAACTTAAGAATATCGTTGTTTATAGGTTCTCCAAAATGAATGTGAATATTGCCTTTGTAGCCTTTCATTCCCAATACCATGTGCTGATTATCTTCATTAGGAGCTTTTATATATTCTTCTCCATTATGTTTTTTAAGCAATTCAGGAATTTTAAGATAATCGCAAGGATCGTACTCGTAAGAAATAGCTACAGGAGTGATGTTTAAACTAATAAGATGAGTAAGTAAATCATCATCGCTACACATGCCAAACATTTTTAGTAAGCCGGGAGTAGTTTTATCAAACCCATCTTTAGCTCTACCTTCTCTTTGGGCAATCCAAATGTCTTGTTTTTTCTCTTTTAAGGTGTGGTTAATATAAGCAGATAAGGTTTTAGAGGCTTCAATTACCTCTTGCTTAGGAACATTTCTTCTAACAATAAAAGATTTATTTAACCTTACTAAATCTTTTACCCAAGGAAGAGAAAGCAAGTTACTGCCTATGGCAATTTCGCTGGTATTTTTTTTCTTAAAGTTGAGGGCATAATTAATTAAAGCAGAATCTAAAACAATATCTCTGTGGTTAGAAAGTAGTAAGTTAGAGATGTTGGGGTTAAGTTCTTCAATTCCTTTAAAGGTAATGCCGTCAGAAGAATGATTTACAATTCTGTCTATTACCAAACAAACCATATCACTTTGAAAACCTTGTATGGTGGTAAAAGATAGTAGTTTTTCTTTTATTTGCTCTATGGTCATTTCTGGTAAGTAGAAATGAATGGCTTCCATTAAAACATCAATGTCTATTAATTTTTTGATAACAGATTGATACTCGTCATCTTTGTAAGCTCTTATGTTGTCGAAATTCAAAATAAATATATTTTTCTTTGTAAGGATGACAAAGATAATAAATACTATTGCTTTGTTGTGAAAATACAATTTTTTAGTTTAGATTATATTATTTACATTTATGGTGTTAATTTTGTTTGCTAATGAATTACTTATCAAAATGTTAATTATGATTTTTAATAGATTTAAGTTTTATGTGCTAGCGGTATTGTTTGCCTTAATTATTGTTGGTTGTCCGTATCAATCTGAAGTAGCACTTACAGATTATGAGAATGCTGAAAAGTTTGAGAAAAATTTATTGGGCGAGTGGGTAGCTTTCCATGAAAATGGCGATAGAGATGAAATGACTATCAGTAAATTAAATACAAAAGTGATGGATGTTAGAAGTAAAAAGTTTGATGCATCGGGCAGAGTGAAAGAAGCTAATGCGTATAGAGTTTTCGGCACAAAAATTAAAGATGTTGTTGTTTATAATATTGAAAATAAAGATATTGGATTTATATTCGGAAAAGTGAATTGGGAGAGTAAAAATGTATTTAATTTTCAGTATGTTGATGAAAAATTAGCTACAGAAAAACTAACGTCCGATTCCATTACTCAAAAAGAACTGACCAATTTTTTTACAGAAAATATCACCGAAGAGAAAATGTTCGAAAATCCATTAGAATTTTATAGAAAAAATTCTCCTGAACATGAAAAAATCAAAGTGTATTTAAAGAAATCGGGGTTTTAATCTAATATCGCAGCAATTCCTGGTAAGGTTTTTCCTTCTAAATATTCTAACATAGCACCCCCTCCAGTACTTACATGGCTCATTTTTTCGGCTACCTTAAATTGATTTACAGCAGCAACAGAATCACCACCACCAACTAAAGAGAAAGCTCCATTTGAGGTTGCTTCTGCAATAGCTTCGGCAACAGTTTTAGTGCCTTTTTCAAAGTTGCTCATTTCAAAAACGCCCATTGGTCCATTCCACAAAATAGTTTTAGAATTTTTAATACAATCGCTATAAGCTGCAATGGCTTTTTCACCAATATCTAAGCCCATCCATCCATAAGGAATATCGTTGGTATCGAAAATTTTCACTTCGCTTTCATTATTAAATGCTGTAGAAGCGACACTATCTTCTGGTAAGAAAACAGTCACATTTTTAGCTTTAGCTTTTTCTAAAATTTCTTTGGCAGTTGCTAAAAAATCATCTTCAACTAGTGAATTGCCAATATTACCACCTAAGGCTTTAATGAAGGTAAACACCATCCCGCCACCAATAATTAAGTTGTCAATACTATCCAATAAATTTTCTATAATAATTATTTTGCTCGAAACTTTAGCTCCACCAACTATGGCTGTCACTGGCTTAACATTGTTTTTTAATACTTTAGAAACGCTTTCAATTTCTTTTGCTAATAAATAACCAAAATACTTGTTGTTAGGAAAAAACTGAGCAATAATGGCTGTTGAAGCGTGAGCTCTATGTGCTGTTCCAAAAGCATCGTTTACATAAACATCACCCAATTTAGCCAATTTTTCTGCAAAAGCTACATCGCCTTTGGTTTCTTCAGTATAAAATCTAAGGTTTTCTAATAATAACACTTCTCCACTTTTTAGTTGAGCAGCTTTTTCTGTAGCTTCTTTTCCTATACAATCGTTTGCAAAATGAATAGTTGTGCCTACCAATTTCTCTAAAGTAGAAATAGTGTGTTTTAATGAGAATTTTTCTTCAGGGCCATCTTTTGGTCTGCCTAAGTGCGACATTAATATAACAGCTCCGCCATCATTTAATATTTTTTTAATACTAGGAATGGAAGCTGAAATTCTGGTATCATCAGTAACTTCAAATTTATTGTTGAGCGGTACATTAAAATCTACTCGTATTAATGCTTTTTTTCCTGAAAAGTTAAAATTATCAATTGTATTCATAAAAAATGGTTGATGTTTAAAAGGGTTTAATTTTTAAGTTAAGGAAACTCAAAAACTTTATTTGCGGCAAAGGTAAAATTTCTTCTTAATTTAGCTCATATTTAAAGTGTATAAATTACCGTTTCTATGTTGTTTAAAGATATTGTTGGACATCAAGCCATTAAGCAAAAATTAATAACTATTATTAATAGCGAAAGAATTAGTCATGCCCAACTTTTTTTAGGAAAAGAGGGAAGTGGCAATTTAGCTATGGCATTGGCGTATGTTCAGTATTTATATTGTTTAAATAAAACAGAAAACGATGCTTGTGGCACTTGTTCATCATGTGTTAAGGTTAATAAATTGGTTCATCCGGATATTCATTTTGTTTTTCCTGTTGCTACCAACGAAAAAGTAAAAAAAGACCCCGTAAGCAACAATTTTATTGAAAGTTGGAGAGCTTCATTTATAGAAAATTCTTACATGGGTTTGGAGGAATGGCAGGAAGTAGCAGAAACAGGCAATAAGCAATTGCTTATAAGTTCTAAAGAAAGTGCTGAAATTTTAAAAATACTTAGTCTTAAAACATACGAAGCACCCTATAAAACCATGATCATTTGGTATCCTGAAAAGATGAATGCTGCTTCTGCAAATAAATTGCTAAAAATACTGGAAGAACCCCCACAAAAAACACTTTTCTTACTTGTTGCTGCTGATGTAGAAGGACTTTTGCCAACCATTATTTCAAGGGTTCAAATCTTAAAAATTAATGCAGTAGATGAACTTGAGTTAGCTCAATATGCGATGGAAAAATATCAGTTAGATGCTCAAAAAGCAAAAGATATTGCTCTAATGGCAAATGGAAGTGTAAATGAGTTAAAACAGTTGTTAAATCAGATGGATAATTCTACTTATTTTAGAGAAATGTTTATTCAGATGATGCGTTCTGCTTTTGTGGCAAATGTTCCCGGTTTAATAGATTGGACAGATGAAATGGCAAAAATTGGCAGGGAAAAACAAAAGCAATTTTTGAATTATGCTTTACACTTGGTGAGAGAAAGTTTAATGATGAATTATGGCAGCAATGCTGTTGGTAAAAAGACTTCTCAAGAAGCTCAGTTTTTGGATAAATTTGCTCCTTATGTGCATGGTGCCAATTGCTTAGATATTATTGCTTTGTTTGATGAAGCTGCTTACCACATTGAAAGAAATGGTAACCCAAAACCTATTTTTTTAGATGTAGCTTTAAAACTTACCAAATTGTTAAGGGTTAAACAGCCTGTATTGGAGTAGCTTTATATGCAAACCCCAATTACGCAAACATCATCTACTTGTTCTAAATTCCCTTTCCAATCTATAAAATGTTTTTCTAAAACTATTTTTTGTTCATCCATCGTTTTATCTTGTATAGAAAGTAGCAACTCTTTAAATGGCTTATACATAAATTTCTTGCCTTTTTCTCCTCCAAATTGGTCGGCAAAACCATCTGTAAAAACATAAATAATATCTCCTTTTTGAAGTTGTATTTCGTGTATTGTAAACGGAAGTGGATTATCAGTTTTTCCGATAGGTTGTTTGTTAGGCTTAACTTCTATAAGTTCATGTTTTCTAATAATCCAAAGCGGGTTGTTGGCCCCTGCCCATTGGAGTGTTGCATAACTTCCTGAAAGATCGAGGCAACAAAGGGAAATGTCCATACCGTCTTTTACATCATCATCACTTTTTTCAAATTCTTGAACAACTATCTCTCTGGTTTTATTTAAAATTTCTGCAGGATTGGTCAGCCCATATTCTCTAACTGTTCTATTTAAGGCATTATTACAAACTACACTCACCATAGCTCCCGGAACACCATGTCCGGTACAATCGGCAGCAGCAAAAAGTATTTTGTTATTTTTATGTTCTAACCAATAAAAATCTCCTGCTATAATGTCTTTTGGAAGATAAAGGACAAAATTATTAGGCAAATATTCTTTTACGGTTGTATCTGATGGTAATATCGCATTTTGAATACGTTTGGCGTAAGTAATTGAGTCTGTTATTTCCTTATTTTTTTCTGCTAATAATAAGTTGGATTTCTTTTTTTGTTTATAGCTTCTAAAAATAAAAAATGCCAACAAAAGCATCAAAAAAAGTCCAATTGCCATAGCAATTTTTTGTATATTTTGTTTTTCGATTTCTGCTTCTTGCAATTTGTTTATATTTTTTAAATTGTCTAATTCTAGTTGACTTCGTTCATTTTTAAAGGCATTTTCCATTGCCAGCAATCTGTTATTAGAATTTTCTTTATTGATAGAATCTGTAATTAAAATATGTTTAGATTGATAAGCATGTGCTTGAGCAAAATTTCCAATAGCCAAATAACTATTCGACAAGCCTTTGTAAACATTGCTTTTTAATGTTACAGAACTGTTTTTAGAATACTTATCTAACCCTTCAGTATAATATTTAATAGCAAGGTTGTATTTTTTTTGTTGATAATAAAGCTCTCCATAAATATTGTAAACTTGAAATAAATCATAAGGACTATTTACTTTAGTAAACTTTTCTTCTGCATCTTGAAGATATAGTAATGTTTCTGCATAATTGTTTTTAGCTAATTCACTTTGTGCTTTATATAAAAAAACGTTAGCTAGTAAATGTATATTAGCTTCTTTTTTTTTAACTGATTTGAAAGCTTCATCAAGATAGTATTCAGCACTATCTTCTTGATTTAAAGATTTATAAACTTTCGATAATGATAAATCCGTTTTTACTTTAGAATCTATTCTATTTAAAGCTTTAAACTCATTGTTTGAGAGTAAAAAATATTCTTTTGCTGTTTTAAAATTTTGTAAATGTGCATGAATATTAGCTATATTGGCATAAGCACTTGCCATTCCGTCTTTTAAATCATGTTCCTTATTTATTTCAATAGTAATATTATAATACTTTAGGGCTTCATTATACATTCCTAAATCAGCATAAATAGTTCCCAACGTATTATACGCTTTGGATAATCCTTTATTATAATTAATTGCTTGAGCTTCTTTAACAGACTGTAAAGCATAGTCAATTCCTTGTTGAAAGTCATTATAACTAATGTTCCAAGCTATAACATTAAGCGTATTTACTTTTTCTTGTTTATCTGTAATTGATGGTAAACTATTAATTAAACTGTCAATTTGTTGCTGAGGAATTTGAGCGGATAACGAACTGCTGAAAATAAAAGAAATAATTATATAGTATAGATATTTAAGGTTCATTTTGTGGGTTTTGAGGATATAAAAGTAATGACTTTTTGATTTTCTTAAAACAGGTTATTCATTAAAATAAACTTTACATCATATTCTAACACCAATTACACAAACATCATCAACTTGTTCTAGATTGCCTTTCCATTCTTCAAAGTACTGTTCTAACATTGCTTTTTGCTCGTCCATAGTTTTATCTTGAATAGAAAGTAGTAGGTTTTTAAAAGGTTTGTACATTAGTTTTTTACCTTTTTTACCACCAAATTGATCGGCAAAACCATCAGTAAACATATAAATGGTATCACCTTTTTGTAGTTTAATGGTATGTTGAGTAAATGGTTCCGGATTGTCGACCTTACCGATAGGTTGTTTGTTAGGTTTAATTTCTACGAGTTTTTCTTTGTCATTTGTTTTTACCATATAAAGAGCGTTATTCGCTCCTGCATATTGTAGTGTAGCTACTGTTTCAGATTCATTCAACTCGGAACTTGGAATTTGAAACGTTAAACTACATAAGGCGATGTCCATTCCATCATTCACCTCTTCTTCACTTTTTTCAAACGTTTCAATTACTAACGACCTCACTTTATCTAAAATTTCAGCGGGATTGGTTAACTTAAATTCTCTTACAGCTCTGTTTAATGCATTGTTACACACTACGCTCACCATGGCTCCGGGAACACCATGTCCGGTACAATCGGCAGCAGCTAAGAAAATAGCTCTCTCTAATGCTCCATTTGTATTAGAACTTTCCATCCAATAGAAATCTCCACTTACCACATCTTTTGGTTTATAAAGAATAAATCCATTTTCCAAGTTTTTACTTAAAACTTCTTTGGGTGGCAATATGGCTTGTTGTATTCTTCTAGCATAAACTATAGAATCTGTAATCTCTTTGTTTTTATTATCAACTATTATTTTTTGTTGCTCTACTTCAAATTTTTGTAGTTCTATTAATTGTTTTTGTTTGTTAGAATTTTTTAGCGATTTATAAATAATGAATGAAATGATTATTACTGCTAAAAGTACAACCGCTAAAAACACTAAAAATAATTGTTGTCTTTTTTGCTCTGAAGCTGCCACAGCAAGTTCCTTTTCATGTTCTGCTTGTTCTATAGCTTGCTTCTTTTCAAATTCAAAGTTTACTTCTTGAAGAAGAATTTCTTTTTTGTTTTCTTCATTATAAATGCTGTCTTTATAAGCCATAGCTGTTCTATAATTTTTTAGAGCTAAGGCAGGTTTCCCCATTTTTTCATATATAGTAGTGTAAGTTTCATAAGCATGAAATAAGTCTTGCTTTGAACCTAATTGATGACTTATTTGCAATCCTCTTTTAAGATATTTTTCTGCTTCTTCAAATTGGTTTAAGATAACATATAAATTACTAATGTTTAATAGCTTTGTTGTTATTCCCTCTAAATCATTTAACCCTTCACTAATTTTTAGCGATTTAAAGTAATATTCAATAGCTTTATCATATTTTTCTTGGTTTTTATAAATAACACCAATGTTGCCTAAATGTCTTGATTGACCAGAAAGGTTTTTACGTTTTTCATCGATTTCTAACGCTTTAAAATAATATTCTAACGCTTTATCAAAATCTTGTAGATGCTTATATACCACTCCAATATTGCCATAATGAATAGGAAGTCTACGTTGATTATCTATCTCAATGTCAATAGCCAAAGCTTTATTATGATATTCTAAAGCTTTTTCTAATTCTTGTTGATTTTTAAACAACACACCCAACCCTCCATAAGCTATGGCTATACCATTTTTATCTTGGATTTTTTCATAAATGGACAATGCATTATAAAAATACTCTATTGCTGAAGGGTAGTCTGACTGAATATTTTTACATGAAGCAAGACCTATATAGGAAGAAGCTTGTCCTTTTTCCCATTTTATTTTTTGGCTAGCTTGTAAAGCTTGTTCATAAATTATAGTTGCAGAATCTACTTGCCCATTTCTAAGTTGTTTACCCAATTGAATTAATGCTTCAACTTTGGTAGTATCTTCAGGAGCAGAACTTATGTAGTTTGATAGCGAATCAAGATTGGATGCCTTAGATTGAAAAGAAAAACACGCAACTAAAAGTAGTATGTACAATATGTTGCGTGTTTTCATCTGATAAAAATACATTTTTTATTATTTCTGCCTAATAAATTGCAGGATATTTTTGTGGATTAGCCTCATTCATAATAGTATATGCTGCATCAAAAATATCTTCTATACTTGGTTTAGAAAAATAGTCTCCATCTGTTCCATAAGCTGGTCTGTGTGCCTTTGCAGTTAATGTTGTTGGTTCAGCGTCTAAATGATAGTAGCCTTTTTGCTCTTCCATGATGTGCTGTAAAATAAAAGCACTTGCTCCACCCGGAACATCTTCATCTACTATTAATAAACGATTTGTTTTTTTCAACGATTCTACAATAGAATGATTGATATCAAAAGGCAATAAGGTTCTTACATCAATTAATTCAGCAGAAATTTCTACCTCAGCTAACTGTTGTACTGCTTGTAATGCTAAATTGCAAGTAGAACCATAGCTTACAATGGTAATATCTGTACCTTCAGTTAAGGTTTCAGGAATTCCCAAAGGTGTAGTAAACTCTCCTAAATTAGATGGAATATGTTCTTTAGTTCGGTAACCATTTAGTGGTTCAATAACAATTGCAGGGTCATCGCCTTGAATAAGTGTATTGTAAAAACCTGCTGCTTGTGTTAAATTTCTTGGCACACAAACATGCATTCCTCTTATGGAATTTATAATCATACCCATTGGAGAACCTGAATGCCAAATCCCCTCTAATCTATGTCCACGAGTTCTGATAATTAACGGAGCTTTTTGTCCGCCTTTGGTTCTGTATTGAAGTGTTGCTAAATCATCACTCAACACCTGAATAGCATACAACAAATAATCTAAATATTGAATTTCTGCAATAGGACGTAAGCCTCTCATTGCCATTCCAATTCCTTGTCCGATGATGGTGTTTTCTCTAATGCCTGTATCGCTAACACGAATTTCTCCGTATTTTTCTTGTAAGCCTTCTAATCCTTGGTTTACCCCTCCAATTTTCCCTGAATCTTCTCCAAAAATTAATATTTCGGGGTAAGTGGCTAATAATTTATCGAAATTCTCTCTCAACACCACTCTACCATCTTCTTTTTGGTCGGTAAGTTCCGCCTTCACCTCAGTTACTTTCATTGGTGAGCTAGGAAATTCCGAAAGCAAAGTAGAACTGTATCTATCATAATTCGCTTTTGCAGCTTCATTTAGCCAATTTGTTAAGGTTGATTTGGTTGCTAAATCTTCTATTCTTGTTAAACGCAACGTTTTCTTTACAGTAGAAACAATATCTTTTCTAATCGGTTCGGTATTGCTTTTTAAAGCAGCTATCATTGGAGAGATAAATGCTTTGTTTGCACTTTCATCTGCCAACGCTGTAAGCATAGCGACCACTTCATCTCTTTCTTTTTTAATTGGATTTAAGTAAGCTTCCCAAGCAGCTCTTTTTTGAGTACTTACTTCTTTCTTACCTTCTTTTTCTAAAGCATCCAACTCTTCTTTTGTAGCAACATTGTTGGTTTCTATCCACTCTCTGAATTTTCTCACACAACAATATGCTGTTTCCCAAGCCAAACGCTCTTCAGATTTGTATCTTTCGTGAGAACCAGATGTTGAATGCCCTTGAGGTTGAGTTACCTCAATAACATGTACCAATACAGGACAATGTTCTTCTCGAGCTACTTTTACAGCTTTTTCGTAAGTTTCTACCAATGCTGGGTAGTCCCAAGCTTTTACTTTAAAAATTTCGTAACCATTGCTTTTACCTTTATCACGTTGAAACCCTTTTAAGATTTCAGAAATATTTTCTTTAGTGGTCTGGTATTTTTGTGGAACAGAAATTCCGTGTCCATCATCCCAAACCGACATTACCACAGGAACTTGTAATACACCAATGGCATTAATGGCTTCCCAAAATGGTCCTTCAGAAGTACTAGCATCACCAATGGTTCCGAAAGCTACTTCATTTCCGTTGTTAGAAAAATTGGTAAAAGAAGCCAACTCTTTATTATTTCTATACACTTTAGAAGCTTGTGCTAATCCCACCAAACGAGACATCTGACCTGCTGTTGGGGAAATATCAGCAGAAGAATTTTTCATTTTGGTTAAGTCTTTCCATGTCCCGTCAGGATTTAAACTTCTTGTTCCAAAATGTCCGTTCATAGAACGACCTGCTGAACTAGGTTCAGCTTCAACATCGGTATGAGCATATAACTGAGCAAAAAACTCCTGTATAGTTAGCTGACCAATTGCCATCATTAAAGTTTGATCTCTGTAATAGCCAGATCTAAAATCTCCATCTCTAAACTGCTTAGCTAAAGCTATTTGTGGTAATTCTTTTCCATCACCAAAAATACCAAATTTAGCCTTTCCGGTAAGCACTTCTTTCCTTCCTAAGTAAGAAGTTTCGCGGCTCATGTACGCTAATTTATAATCGTTTAAAACGGTAGCTTTAAATTCTTCTTTTGAGATTTTTGCAGCCGTTGATGTTGCGGTTTCGTTACTCATACCCTTCTTTATTAGTTATGTTTTTAATAAACTGTTGTAAGATTTACTTAGTGTCTTTTTCTTTTCAGAATTCTAAGCCGTGCGAAGTTAATAATTTATCTTTAAAAATAAATTAGAATAACTCAAAGGAAATGTACAAATAAGATTAAAGAGAGTTTTACCTCACAAAAGGCATTTCTAGCAAACCAACATTTTCAACGCCATCTGTTACTTCTAATTTTAGTGTGTGTTCGCCATTAGGTAACTTATCAAAATCGTGATACACCACACCTTTCTTTGGCTCAAATTCTAGTAGTACCCACTTTCCGTCTATATATAAATTATAGGTTTTTATGCCACTTAAATTATCCGAAATAGAAAAAATAACGCTGGAATTATTACTCATATTTTTATTAGGATAAATATTTACCGGCTTTATAATAGGTGCAACTGTATCTAACATTACGGCAAAACCGCCAAATGTTTTTGATGTAGTTTCTATATAATTATTTCTCCAATCGCCACCTCTGGAATACAACCTGTGGTTGGCATCAATATTTACAATTACCGCTTTTTTGCGGTGTTCATCAGAAATTCTACCTACTTTAATTCCAACAGTTATGGGCAAGTGTAATGGCGTATAATCGTTATGAATTTGATAGGTTGGTGTTAACGCACTATGCAATTGTTTTCCTTCGCCAAACTGAAATGGTAAATTTTCATACAAGGCATTTTTAGGAATGGCTATTCGTACCATTTTGTTTTCATAATAATTACTGTCGGAATAACTAAAAAGAGTATCTACAGTACCTTTAATTACCGAATTAGAAGATGCTGCTGCTTTATTCCCACTAATTGCAAATTCCAAGGTAGCTTTATTTTTATAGGTGTCGGTAATTTCATATTTAATAAGGTAATTTTTACCATCTTCAATTAATATATTCCCATTATTTGTTCTTCTTCTGTATATAGACAACTTATTATTGGGGGCAACAAAACTTTTTTGAAAGCGATTTTTTGTTTTTAAATAATATTCATAATCAATTAAAGAATTTAACGCCCTGCTTTCATCAAAGCTAAATTTGTTCATTTCTGAATAGTAAATCAAGCTATCATTCACAAAAAGTTTTACTTCATACACACCGTTTTTATTAGGAACACCATTTAATTGATCTATTACATCAACACCAATTCCAACAGTACCAATAGCCGAAATTGGAGTGTTTGAAGCTAACCTGTAATTTCCTCCGCTGCCAACAACAGATAAAATTTCTTTGGTATTTTTTTGGTTAACAAAACTAATATCGTTTAGCGGATAAACAGCCATTTTTCTGATGTGTGGAGCAATATTATCTTTTACATCAAAACCCAACAACAATGGATTGATAGGATGTTCAGAGAGTGTTTCTCTAATTTCAAAATGCAAGTGCGGGCCACCTGAACTACCCGAATTTCCTGAAAGAGCAATTACTTGTCCTTTCTTAACTTTTAATAAGGTATCGGGCGGATAGTAATCCATTTCCCAAGTTTGGTTGGCGTATTGGTATTTTTTAACTTCTGTAGCAATTTTGCCGCTATATTTTTGCAAGTGAGCATAAACAGAAGTATATCCATTGGGATGGTCGATGTAAATAGCATTGCCGTAACCGTAAGGAGAAACTTTTATTCGAGAAACATACCCATCTGCCACTGCAATAATTTTATGTCCTTCTACGCCTTGCGTTTTAATATCAATTCCCGAATGAAAATGGTTGGAACGCAACTCTCCAAAACTTCCTGATAAATAAAGCGGAATATCTAAAGGCGAGCGAAAATAATTAACAGGTAAGGTATCTTGTGCAAAAAAAGAAAGCGTATTTGCCGAAAGAATAAAAAGTAATATGAGTTTTTGCAATGCTATAAAATTTTGAATTTGAATAAGAAATATCAATAACAATGCAAAAGTAGGTTTGATATGACTACAAATGATGAAAAAATAGTTCGTTTATCCACAATATTTGGTGTAAAAAAATTACATTTGTCGAGAATTAATTTTTTCTCATTGAGATTAAAATGAAGAAAGATGGGAGATATAAACACTCTGGTTAATAATCTAAGGAAGAAAACCGAACGATTGGTTGAAAAACATCAACACATCCAAAGTGAAAACGAGCAACTTTCTGCTAAAATTTTAGCCTTAAAAGAAGAATTAGTTCAAAAAAGTCAGCAAATTGAAGCTCTTGAAAATAATTTGAAATTATTGAAATTAGCCAAAAGTGTTGACAAAGAAAGTACCAAAGATGTGAAGTTGAAAATTAACGAAATGGTACGGGAAATAGATAAATGTATTGCTAAAATTAGTCAATAATTAAACATAACTCATGGAAGAGTTGTCCATAAAAATAAAAATTGCCAACAGGGTTTATCCGCTGACAATAGAGCCGAAAGAGGAAGAGGGAATAAGAAAAGCAGCTGATAAAATAAATGAATCGATTAGTGAATACAAAAAAATGTATGCTACTAAAGATTTACAAGATTTGTTAGCAATGGTGTTGTTAGAAATAGCAACGGACAACTTGGAAATAAAAAACAAAGGTATGCTTATTAATACCTCAGTAGAAGATGATTTAATTAAGATTGATGAACTCATCAGTCAGCAACTATAACGTTCTTTAAATATAGAGCAATATATTATATTTATCGAGAATTTGAAATATAAAAATTCCCGTGCAAATTTATTTCGTTTGATAAACTAACGTTTTACTTAATTAAAACTAGCTCAAAAGCAGATAAAAACAGGCCCCTTGTAACTCCTTTATGGATATTCGCTTAGCGGACACGGGAAGTTTGATAACTACTTGGCAGTTTTATTTATATATTTTTTTGGGGTTTATCCAAGCCAAATTTGTGCGGGTTTTTTTATGCCTTAAAATTAGTAAAACAGCTTATCTTCAATATCACCCAGCGGTACATAATTAACATTATTAACTAAATAAATTATGGACGTAATTAGTATTATTATTGGTATTGTAGTCGGTGCAGGAGTTGGCATCGGACTTACCATAGCCTTTCTTAAAAAAGGTATCGAATCAAAAAGCAAACAAATAATTGACGAAGCCAAAGCAGAAGCGGAAGTGCAACGTAAAGAAAAATTGCTTCAAGCAAAAGAAAAGTTCTTACAACTTAAAGAAGAACACGAAAAAATCATTAACGAAAGAACCCGTAAGGTTACTAACCTTGAAAACAGTGCAAAGCAAAAAAGTGATGCTGCTTCTAAGCAATTAGAAGAGGTAAAGAGAAAAGAAGCAGAAATTACTAAGATTAAAGCTAACTTATCTCAGCAATTAGAAATTGTTACTGCTAAAGAAGATGAGTTAGAAAAAAGTCACCGCAAGCAAGTAGAAAGTTTGGAGAAAATTGCTGGTATTACTGCAGATGAGGCTAAAACTCAGTTGGTAGAAGCACTTAAAGAAGAAGCCAAAACCAATGCCTTGGCACATATTAAAGATATAGTTGACGAAGCTAAAATTAACGCCAATAAAGAAGCTCGTAAAATTGTGGTACAAACCATACAACGAGTAGCTACAGAACAAGCAATTGAAAACTCAGTTTCTGTATTTAATATTGATGGTGATGAGGTGAAAGGTAGAATTATTGGTAGAGAAGGAAGAAACATTAGAGCCTTAGAAGCTGCAACTGGTGTTGAAATTATTGTAGATGATACGCCTGAAGCTATTATTCTTTCTTGTTTCGATCCGGTTAGAAGAGAAATTGCTCGACTTTCATTACACCAATTGGTAACAGACGGACGTATTCACCCGGCAAGAATTGAAGAGGTAGTAAAGAAAACCCAAAAACAAATTGAAGACGAAATTATAGAAATTGGTAAAAGAACCACTATAGATTTAGGTATTCATGGCTTACATCCTGAATTAATCAGAATGGTGGGAAGAATGAAATACCGTTCTTCTTACGGACAAAATTTATTACAACACTCGCGAGAAGTGGCTAACCTTTGTGCTACTATGGCATCTGAGTTAGGATTGAATCCGAAATTAGCCAAACGTGCAGGATTACTACACGATATAGGTAAAGTGCCAGATGAGGATCCGGAATTGCCACATGCTATCTTGGGTATGAAAATAGCTGAGAAGTACAACGAGAAACCAGACATCTGTAATGCTATTGGAGCTCACCATGATGAGATTGAAATGACTACCTTAATTTCTCCAATTGTTCAGGTTTGTGATGCCATTTCAGGAGCAAGACCGGGAGCAAGAAGAGAAGTAATGGAATCTTATATTAAACGTATTAAAGAGTTGGAAAACATTGGTATGACTTATCCTGGTGTTGAACAAGCTTATGCGATACAAGCTGGTAGAGAGTTAAGAGTAATTGTAGAAAGTGGAAAAGTAACCGATACACAAGCTGATACTATTTCTTTTGAGTTAGCTCAAAAAATTCAAACAGAAATGACTTATCCCGGACAAGTAAAAGTTACCGTGATTCGTGAGAAACGAGCCGTAAACTATGCTAAATAGAGGCTCTGTAAAGTCCAACTTCATCGTTCTTCTTGTTTTTAACAAGATGACCAAATTACATAATTCACAAAAAGTAAAAACCTCCAGCAGAAGTGTTGGAGGTTTTTTTATCAAACTAGATTATAAAGGCTAAAATAAGCTTTTATATATTTTTCTGAGCCATAATAATATTTGTCAGCACTATCTAAAGTAAACCAATTGACATTTTGTGCAAAAGAACAGTCTACTTCTATTCTTTCAATTTTATTATAAAAAACCTTACCATCTGCTTTTATGCCATTTTTATCTTTTGCATGAGTAAAAATGCAACAGTGTTTTTTATCAAGAGGAATAAGAACAATATTATCACTATTAAACTGCTCCTCGAATATATTATTTTTAAGTGTATTATCATTTCCTATAATTAACACAGGATTATCACAAGTAAGGAACTGTGAGGTATCAGTTATTTTTGCCATTATAATGCGCTTAAATTGGTGGGCTTCAATAATTTTTGGTAAAGTTTTAAGGATGTGAGCTCCTTTGTAATCTTCAAGTATTATACTTTTTTCAAAAGTATGTAAATCAGGAATTATTGACTCAAAAAGTTTAAATTGTTTTGGAGTTCTACAATGCAAGGATAGTAAACAAATTAAAATCCAGTTTCTTTCCATCATATCAAATCCTTCTTTATTTGGGTCAACAAGAATATTATATATACTTGGATAACGATTTTCTATCTCCTTCGCATAAATTCTTGTCTCAATAAGCATTGGATCATTTCCCTTATTTACAGTGTAAAAATCTTCTACAACAGTTGCCTTCTTTAATGAGATTGGTTTATTTATATCTTTTAATATTTTTTCTTTTTTAAGATTAGGTATTTTTTCTTTCTTAAATAAAGACTTATTATTATCGGAAAAATTTTTAAGATAACATTTTGGAATTGTATGTTGTCGTTTAGTTTGATTCACTTATAAAAATTAATTTCATAATTACTAATACCATCACCCTTCCATTTCAAAGAATTTATTCACTAATAAAATGTGATCGGGGTCGCCTAAAAGATAAAGGACATCATCTTGTAAAATCATATTGTCACCATCAATATCCGTAATGTAATCTTTACCTCTTTTTATGGCTAAAAGGGTAACACCATAGTCGCTTCTTAAAGCAGAGGAATCAAGCGATTTGCCTACAATTTTATTTTTTCCTTGCGTAACATGTACCGTAGCAATTTCCATTTCATCGTTACGCAATTGCATTACATCTTTTCCGGTTAAGATGTTAACTTCACTAATGTCTCTCAGCATTTCATAATTTCTAGACCTAATATAATTTACAAACTGTTTAATATCATCATTAGGGACTAAATACTTACGCATTACTCGGGTAAAAATTTCAATAGAAGTTTCAAATTCTTCGGGAATAACCTGATCTGCACCGGCTTTAATGTTTTCTTCAATTTCGCTAATGTAGCGTGTTCTTACAATTATATAAGCAGTTCTGGTATAATTTCTAATAGATCGTACAATTTTTTTAGTGGTTTCAGGTGAAGAAATCGCTACAACTACCACTCTCGCTTCGTGCACATGGAGGTGTTTTAAAATAACATCATTTGATGCATCACCAAAAATAATAGGCTCATTATTTTCTTTGGCTTTTTTGATGGCTTCGGGATCTAAATCTACAATTAAATAGGGAATAGTTGCTCTTTTGGCTGCTTTAGCTACATTTTCTCCATTTAAACCATAACCGATAATAATAAGGTGGTCGTGATAATTTTCTTCTTCTATTTTATTGTTGTGAGCATTGTTTTTGGTAATATTTTTCAATCTTCTTCTTACATTTTTGGGTAATGGTGTTTTAAATAAGAAGTCAGCAATTTTATCTGAAAAATCAATAACAAATGGAGTTGCTCCCATACTCATAATAGAAATTGCTAAAAAGTGCTGATAAATGGAGTTGCTCATTAACTCATATTCCATTCCTGTTGCCGAAAGTAAAAAAGCAAACTCTCCCACTTGAAAAAGACTAAGTGCGGTAAGTATAACCGTTCTGGGAGGGTATTTTAGTATTAAAACGGTTATGACTAAAATAATAATTTTTAGAGCTACAACACCAAAAGCAATTAAGTGGATAGAAACTATGTTGTTAAAGAAAAATTCTAAATCCAATAACATCCCAATGGAAACAAAGAAAAAACTAATAAAAATTTCCCTGAAAGGCAGAATGTTAGCCGTTGCTTGGTGGCTATATTCCGATTCGGATATAATTAATCCGGCAAAAAATGCTCCTAAAGCTAATGACAAACCCACTGCAGAAGTTAACCAAGCGGTAGCAAAACAAAGTACTACAGTTGTTAAAATAAATAACTCTCTACTTTTGGCTTTTACCACAGATTTGAATAATAATGGAACCACATACTTTCCAAGTAAAAATAACATAATTAGTACTCCTGCCAATTTTACCACTAGCATTAGTAAGTCATGCACAGGGTCTTCCGATTGTCCTGCTAAAAGTGGTGTAACCAACATCATTAGCACCACAATAATATCTTGAAAAATCAGTATCCCCACAGCTACTCTACCATGTGGAGAGGTTATTTCACCTTTTTCTTGAAGCATTTTAAGTACAATGGCGGTACTACTTAATGAAAATAAGAACCCAATAAAAATAGAAGTTTGTAGAGGTAAACCCATCCATGTAGCACAAAGTGTTGTAAGTCCTATTGTTCCTCCAACCTGCATCATACCACCCCAGAGTACGGTATTTTTTATGGAGACTAATCCTTTTAAGGAGAACTCTATACCAATTACAAATAACAGGAAGATAATACCTATTTCCGATAATAACTCTACTTCATGTCCGGCACTCACTAAGTTTAATCCATGCGGACCACTAATAATTCCGGTAATTAAAAACCCTAAAATGGGTGGAATTTTTAATCTGTTAAAAAGTAAAATGATGAGTACAGAAAGCCCTAAAATGATGACAATGTCTTTTAAAATAGGAATTTCCATATAGTTTTTTGAGTTAGGTTAGAAGTTATTTAATGTTCAAATATAAGAATGAAAATGAATTATTTTTTTACAATACGAGGCATTTTTAAAAAGCATAGCTGTAGCTATGGTTAGAAAAAATAACGAAGTAGTGTGGAAAAAGAAACATTTTTTAATTTATGGTTTAAACATTAAACAACTTCATTATAAGTCCCACACCGATCTTCTTTTTTTGAACTTAAAATAGTCTTTATGTTCTAGAATAAAAGCCATGATAAGATAAATAATCAGTGGAGACCCCAAAGTTAAGAAAGAGATGTAAATAAAAAACATTCTTATTTTGGAAGTTCTTAGTTGAAGCTTTTCGCCCCACCAAGCACATACTCCAAAGGCTTTTTCCTCAAAATAGGCTTTAATTTTTTTTATCATGACAATAGGCTTATTCCATGCGAAGATAATGATTTTTGGGGAGATATTTGTTTTAATTCTTAAACTGAATTTAGTAGTTTATTCCCCACATAACAACTCAAACATTTTTTTGGTGTGCAGTAGTTATTTTTGAGTTCAATTAGTGCTTGTGTTTTAGCGGCATTGTTGGGCTCAATTCCTAAAGCTTTCCAGCTAGTAATAATGGAGTTAGCCTCAGCAGGTGTTTGTTCCAATAGTTGTAAGGCTAAATTGATGTGTTTTTCTTGTTGATGTTGTTTTCCATAAACAAACAGAAACGGTGCTACCACATTTATTATCAAATTATTCAATAGGGTTTTACCTACTTTTTTAGGTTTGGATTTAGCTTCAACACCAAATTGATAGTGGGTTAACCAATATACTGATGCTTCAGTTTTAAATAATTGTTGAATAGACTTTACATCTTTTAACTCAAGAATTCTTGAAAATAACCTAGGATGGTTTTTAAGCAACATAGCCAACTGACTAATACGAATAGTTGGAAAGTTGGAAGGTCGTAATTTGGAAAACTTCCACGTAACTTTATCGATAGCTTGCAGCTGAAATTTCGATTGCAAAAAAGCATATTCTTTCTTCAATCGCTGAAAATATTCATCAGTAATATTCTCATTTAGAAACCCTGCTTGTCCGTACAACAACGCTTCAACACTTATTTGTTGCGGATGTTTTTCAATAATTTTTAAGGGTGTATTTTGAGCCAACTGCTCAAAAGGTATAGCATTAACATTTAGTCCGAAATATTTAAAAATAAAATGATAAAAGGTTTCGTCTAAATTATTTTTATTCTGCTGTAAGTGATTAGTTATAAGCGTTGTTTTTCTTTCTAAACGTTCTAAAAGCAATCTTTCTAGCCAATTGTTAAATTCAAATGCTGTAATTTTATTCAACTGATTACCACATGGAATTTTGTTTTTAGAATAAATAAGTTGATGGTAATGGTACAGTAAATCTAAATCAATGTTTTCTTTTAATTCTAATGTAGGAATAAGGTTGTTATTGGTATTTTTTATTTCAACGTTGTCTTCATAAACTACGTGTAAAATTACATTGTCGTAGGCTTTATCTTTTTGATGATGGTGGGCATTCCAATCGGAAGATTTTAAGTGAATTTCTACATTTCCTGCCCAAGTGGTGTTGCCAATTTTAAGTTGAGCATTAAAAAAATCTGGTCCAGAATCTTGATTGTGAACACCAACTTTTATTATTTGTATAGGTTCCCTATTAGTGGTAACTAAATTTTGTGTTTTAAAGCGTTTAAACTTCCATATATAATGTAGAAAATCTTCTTTAAACATAACTTAGTAAATAAAGTTAGCAGCTACTAAAGTAGTAGTTAATCATCAAAATTTAAAATTACTTTTATTTTTTATTTTGGTTCCCCAACCCCATACCAACAGCAATACTGAAAGTGCTGCCAACACCCTTCCTATCCAATCTCCCGAACGAACGTAAAAAGTTTCTGCGGTATTTAAGTTAATATCTCCTTTAATTACGCCTTTTTGCCACCAACCAATTGGTTGTAGCACATCGCCACGCTGATTAATAAAACATGAAATTCCTGTATTAGCACTTCTAGCAATACTTCTACGAGTTTCTATGGCTCTTAATCTACCATAAGCCAAGTGTTGTTTATAGCCTGGGCTATCATCCCACCAACCATCATTAGTAATAATGAAAGCTGCATGTGCACCTTTTTGTACGTAACTGCCAAAATATTCACCATAAATAGACTCATAACAGATTACCGGAGCGATGTTTATTTTATCATTTATTAGATTAAAAGCTTCTTTTTCGGAACCTAAACTGCCTAACGTTCCTCCTAAATTAATGGCAAATTTTTCTAAAGGACTAAATACTTTAGGGTAGGGTAATTTTTCTACGCCTAATACTAGTTTAGATTTGTGATAAATTTGCATTGGAGCTTCGTTTTTCATTTGTAAAGCAGTATTATAAGCATCATACCAACCACCTGTTTGTCTGTCGGGACGGGCAGTTGGCGTTGGTTTTTTCGGGGAAGCTTTATACTCTCTGTAAGTTGATGCTCCAATAATTAAAGTGATGTGGGGATTGTTTTTTAGCCAATTTTGCAACATTCGATAAGCATTGCTTTCTTCCGGTTTGGTTTCCACAAAACCTCTTGGTATAGCCGTTTCTGGAGCTACAACATAAGTGGTGTTTTGAGTAATTTTTGATTGAGCCAATTGTAAAATATTAGCAATTTGTTCATCTTCGGTCATTCTACCAAACTTATCTTTATAAGGATCTATGTTAGGCTGAATTACCACTACTTCAACAGGATTTTCGGTTTCTACATAATTACTGTAAGTGTTGTAAGAATAAATCATTGGTGCGAACAGTAGCACTACTGTAATTATTACCATTTTTATGTTGCTCATAAAACTTTCTCTTTTTACCACATAAGCTTGGTAAAAATGATAAACAACAATATTCATTAATAGAATCCATAGTGAACCACCCATCACACCAGTAAATTCATACCACTGTATCCATTTTGGGTTGTTGGCAAAAATATTTCCTAAGGTATTCCAAGGGTGAGAAAATTCCCAATTGTAATGCACCCATTCAAAACCTATCCAAAAAGCTATTAAAGCAATGTAGCCTCTTTTATTTCCCAAGTGTTTTTTTGCAGCATGGAACCACATAAAAATAATGGTCATAAATAAGGAGTAAAGTACTTCAGCCATTACCATTCCTGCTTCTGAAGAATACCAAATCCACCAAGTGGTGTAAGTATTAAAAATCAAAAATGTAAGGTAAGTGTAAAAGAACAAATGCCATTTAGAATATTTTTCGGGCTGAGATGCAATAATTTCTTCCAACAATAAAAGTGGAACAAAAGCAACAAAAATTAAAATGGATAAACTTCCTGTTTCGGGCCAAGCTACACCCATTAATAAACCACTTAATACAGCAAGTCCTAAAAGTTTAAATTTATACATCATCAACATAATTTTATGATGTAAAAATACATAACTATACATTTAAAGAAGATTTTTATCTGTGTTTCCATTAATTTTTTTGGAATTATTAAAAATTTACTACTTTGCAGTCTTGAAAAATATAATCTGTGTCTTATTTTTATTATTTGAAAATTTGCACAGCTTTTCATAAAAAAACTATGTTTGATTCCTTTGTGTTAGGAAGCATTAAATGCTAAAACTAGAGATGGGGTTAGAGTGTATTTAGTGATAAATGGTATTACAAATATATATGAAGCTACTTAATGATTGTTATAAATGTACGGAAATCTAAATTTTAAAATTCGAATAAATATAATTGTAATTATTTCTATGTTGTTTTTTTCATTAAAAAGTTATGGAAATAATGACACGATAATAGATCAACTAAAAGAAAAATTAAGTGCTACTACGGACATAAAAGAGATTGCGAAAATTTATTATGAACTCAGTGAAAACTATGGGTTTCTAAATTTAGATAGTTCGTTAGCGTATTCAAAAAAACTAGTTGGTCTATACTCTCCAAGTTTAGATAATGATACTGTTGTTATTAGTTATATTGCTAAAGGGTATAATAACATTGGAGTGTTAAATCGTTTTGCAGGTAAATCTGAAAATACCTTTGAACCTTTATTTAAATCTGCAGAAATGTTAGAGCTCATTAATGATAAAAAAGCTTTAATAGAAGCATACAATAATATTTCAATTTTATATAGACAAGCAGGTAATTATTCTAAATCTTTAGAGTACTGTTATATGGTGCTTAACATCGCAAATGAAATAAATGATATTGCCCAACAAATTAATTCTAGGGTCAGAATAGCTGATATTTTTCTCGAACTTAGAGAATATGCTAAAGCAGAAAAATTATATATCGACCTTATTGAAGAAATTGAAAGTGATTCCATAAAATATGAAAAGAAGTTATATTTAACGGTTATAAATAATTATGGTAATTTAAAGAAACTAAAAGGCGAAGATGAGGAAGCATTAGCGTTATATGAAAAAGCTAATAAAATGGCTTTAGAACTTAATGATATAGTAGTTCTCACTACTACATTAGCGAATTTAGGATCCATATATCATGAAAATGGAGATTTTGAAAAAGCTAAAAACTATTTATTACAATCTACATCCTTACGGAAAAAATATAACATGAAAAGAGGATTAGCATCTTCTTATAATAATCTTGCTAGGTTTTATAAAAAAGTGAATGAATCAGACAGTACATTGCTTTATGCAAATTTAGCTTTTAATCTTGCTAAAGAAATTAATTCTCCAAATGATATTCTACAATCTAGTGAAGTGTTGTACCTTTATTATAAGGAAAAGAATGATTTAAAAAATGCTTTAAAGTTTAATGAGATATACAGTACTATGCGTATTCTCGATAAAGAAAAAAGCTATCAAAAAGATATATTCAAAAATCAATATGATTATGAATATAAACAAAAAAGCCAGCAAGATAGCATTAAAGCACTTAAAGAGGCAGAACTTGTTGAGTTAAAACATAAACAAGAAGTAATTAACCAAAAAAATAATACTTACATAAGTTTAATAGCATTGTTAGCTTCTTTGTTATTGGGAGTAATTATTTATATATCAAGTAAAAAGACTAGGAAGAAAAATGAAGAGCTCTTAGATAAAAACAAAATCATTTCTTCTCAAAAAAATATACTTGAAGAAAAAAACAAGGAAATAACGGATAGTATAAAGTATGCAAAAAGAATTCAGAACGCTATTTTACCTCCTCAAAAAGTTGTAAAAAAACATTTAAAAGATAGCTTTATCATTTATAAGCCTAAGGATATTGTTGCGGGAGATTTTTATTGGTTAGAATATAAAAATGACAATGTGTTGTTTTCAGCAGCCGACTGTACCGGACATGGAGTTCCGGGCGCAATGGTAAGTGTAGTATGTAATAATGGGTTAAATAGAAGTGTTAGAGAGTATGGTATAACAGAACCAGGAAAGATATTAGATAAAACAAGGGAAATTGTTATTCAAGAATTTGAAAAAAGTGAAGAAAATGTAAAAGATGGAATGGACATTGCCCTATGCAGTTTAAAGTTCAATGTTCCAAGTTCCGAGTTAACTGAACCTCAAACAGTAGCAATACTACAGTATGCCGGAGCAAACAATCCACTTTGGGTAATTAGAGGAGGAAAAATAATTGAGATTAAAGCCAACAAACAACCAATAGGTAATTTTGATAATTCTACTTCATTTACAACACACGAAATACAACTTCAAAAAGGAGATACTCTTTATGTTTTTACAGATGGTTTTGCTGATCAGTTTGGTGGGCCAAAAGGCAAAAAGTTTATGTATAAACCTTTTAAAGAGTTACTGCTCTTTATACAAAATAAAATGATGGATGAGCAAAAAATAGTTTTAGAACAGCACTTTGAAAACTGGAAAGGCAACTTAGAACAGGTGGATGATGTTTGTATCATAGGCGTTAGAATATGATTAAAGTTTATCCCATGCCTGACAAGGGGAGGGATGTTATAGTTGCGAGTTTGATATAAAAAGTTGCTTTAGGTAAGTTGATGTAAATTAAAAGTCTTGCGTTGTATTTTTTATTGATATTGAATCTTTTTTTTGTTCCCAATATAAATTTCTTAAGTTTATAAAAAAATTATAATGATGAAATATTTTATATTAAAAATAGCTTTTTTATTTATACTGTTTCAGTATGGTAATGTGCTTCTAGCTCAACATAATCATGATCATTCTCACGCACATGAACATGAAGAAGACCAATCAAATAAAGTAGAGCATTTGTCTTTTAAAGATACCTTTTTAGGTAGTGAAGATAATTTTCAGGTTTGCTATCCTAAAGATCATAGAAATTTTTTTTACATGATTTTTTTATTGATTTTATTGGTAGCTATTTTGGCTATTTTTACATTTATAAATGTTAGAAAAAATAATAAATTACTGGGGATACAAAATAAAATTATTGAAGAAAAAAATAAGGATTTAGTAGATAGTATAAAATACTCTTTGCAAATACAAAAATCTATATTGCCCAAACAAAATGTTGTTAAAAATGCTTTTGAAAATATTTTTATTTTTTATTGCCCTAAAGATATTGTGAGTGGAGATTTTTATTGGGTTTTTTCTGATGAGCGTTATGCATATGTTGCGGTTGTTGATTGTACGGGTCATGGTGTGCCTGGTGCATTTTTGTCGTTAATAGGAAATAATGCTATAAACAAAGCCGTAAAAGAAGATGGAGAAACAGAACCGGGAGCCATTTTAGATAAAATGAATTATTATGTAAAAGAAACATTGAATCAACAAAGTGAAGGCGAGTTAAAAGACGGAATGGAGGTGTCTTTATGTAAATTCGATAAAGTAGATAACACACTATATTTTGCAGGAGCTAATTTAAGTATGGTCTATTTTAAAGAAGGAGAGTTAAACATAGTAAAAGGAAGTAAATGTACAGTTGGTTCAGTACAGCCACATGTTAAAGGAGCACCAACAACTCATACAATACAACTCAGCAAAGGCGATAGTTTTTATCTTTATACAGATGGAATTATTGACCAATTTGGTGGAGAAAGTTCCAAAAAATTCAAAATTACCGGATTGAAAAATTTATTAACTTCTATATACCGAAAGGAAATTGCTAGTCAGCAAAAAGAAGTTATTCATGCATTTGAAACATGGAAAAAAGATCAAGAACAGTTGGATGATGTTTGTGTAATTGGAGTGAAAATATGAATAAGAAGCTTCTAATTATTATTTACCTATTCCCTTTTATAATTTTTGGGCAGAATTATGCCGATAAAGATTTTTATTTGCTGGATAGTATCGATTTATCTACTTATAACCAACATGATAAAGAGTTGTTAGAAAACTCGCTAACAAATTTTCATTCGGCAAAGGATGATACCAGTAAAGTGTTGGCGATAAAAAAAATAACCGAGGAGATGATGCATCAAGATTGGGAGAGGTATCAATATTATGAATATGAATTGATTAAAGATCTTCTTAAAAAAGATATTTCCATAAAAGAAAAACATACGCTTTTAATTTTTAAATCTATTGCCATAAACAATATTGGATATATATACGATCATAAAGGAGATATTGAAGTAGCATTAAATTTTTACAATTCAAGCATAAAAATTAGCGAATTAATTAATGACACGCTTAATGTTTGTTCATCACTTAGCAATGTTGGGTTGGTTTACTATAATCAGGGAAATATTCCTTTAGCATTAAAATACTTTCATAAAAGTTTAAAAATACAAGAAAGCTGGAAAAACTATTTTGGAATTGGAGCTGTTTGTAATAATATTGGGATGATTTATTATCAACAAGGAGATTTTGATTTAGCAACAAAGTACAATAAGAAAAGTCTTGCAATTCAAAAAAAAATAGACGACAAACAAGGAATGGCTTTTTCTTATAATAATCTTGGAGTAATATATCGAAAAACTCAAAACATAGAGCTAGCATTAGCATATTTTGAGAAAAGTGCTGCTTTATATGAAGAAATATTGGATTATAATGGGTTGGCTACTTCAATGATAAATATTGGGCATATTTATTTAGCAAAGAAGAATCAAGATAAGGCGTTAGAATATTTTTATAGAAGTTTTGATTATCATCAACAAGTAGAAGATAAAGCAGGAATGTCAATGTCGCTTAGCAATATTGGAGAAATAGAATTTGATAAGGGCAACCTATTTAAAGCTGAAAAAATAGCTATAAAAGCTTATGGAAATGCCAAAGAAACAGGTTTTGCTAAAGAAATTGAAACCGCTTCTGAGTTGTTATCTAAAATATATGAAAGAAAAGGAAATTATAAACTTTCATATGAAATGTACAAAGAACACATTTTAATGAGAGATAGTGTTAATGGTTTAGAAGCAAAAAATGCCTCTATACAATTAGAAGCAAAATACCGATATGAACAACAAAAAGCCATAGATGATGCAGCATATCAGAAACAACTAGCGATAGAGCAAGAAGCAAAAGAAAAACAACAAATTATCACTTATGGAGCTACCGGAGGGTTGGGGTTAGTAGGAATATTTTTAGTGTTTGTATTTAACCGGTTACAAGTTACTAAAAAACAGAAGTGTATTATTGAAAATCAAAAAATTGAAGTAGAGCAACAAAAAATAATTGTAGATAATAAAAACAAGGAAATAACGGATAGTATTATTTATGCTAAAAGAATACAAGCAGCAATATTACCTCCTCAAAAAATAGTAAAACAATATTTACAAGAAAGTTTTATTCTATATAAACCTAAAGATATAGTTGCTGGAGATTTCTATTGGATGGAATCGGTTTCCGTCATTGCGAACGAGGAACGAGTGAAGCAATCTGCAAATAATGAAAAGATTGCTTCTTCTGAATCGTTTCGCTCTCATAATCGCAATGACATTATACTATTCGCAGCTGCCGATTGTACCGGACATGGAGTTCCTGGAGCTATGGTAAGTGTGGTTTGTAATAATGGATTAAATCGTTCCGTAAGAGAGTATGGTTTAACATATCCTGGGAAGATTTTGGATAAAACTAGAGAAATAGTTATTCAAGAATTTGAAAAAAGTGATGAAGATGTGAAAGACGGAATGGATATAGCTCTTTGCAGTTTAAGGTTTGATGTTCAAGGTTTGAAGTTAAACGACCCAAAAACAGCAGCTTTGCTACAATATGCAGGAGCTAATAATCCGCTGTGGATAATTCGTAATAATGAACTCATTGAATTTAAAGCCAACAAGCAACCTGTGGGCAATTATTTTAGAAACGAACCTTATACAACTCATGAGGTACAAGTTCAAAAAGGTGATAGCATTTACATTTTTACTGATGGTTATGCCGACCAGTTTGGAGGTGAGAAAGGCAAAAAATTTATGTATAAACCTTTTAAAGAATTGTTGCTATCTATTCAAAACAAAACGATGGATGAACAAAAAATAGTTTTAGAAAAACACTTTGAAGACTGGAAAGGAAGTTTAGAACAAGTGGACGATGTGTGTGTGATAGGAGTTCGTGTTTAGTTTGCGAAAATATACGCCATTTGACGTATCGTTTGTGAACATAATCCTATCTAATTTGGTTGAAAATTTAAACAATCAAATTATGCACTTACCAAGATACTTTTTACTGATAGGTTTTTTGTTTTTCAATATAGTTGTATTAAAAGCTCAAACAACAGAAGAGTTATATAAAGAATTAGATGAGGTTTTAGTTATTAAAAGCGAACAAGAAAAACTTACTTCATTAGAAAATTTCACAAAATCTATTCTTTTCAAAAATGTGGAAGTTGGTTATAAAGCTTCTAAAAAACTTGTAACCATAGCTAAAAATCAAAACGATAATAAAGTATTAATGAATGCTTATAATTGGACAGGGCTTGGTTATTATTATTTAGGAGAATTAGATACGGCATTTCTTTATTATGATTCATTGCTTACACTTGCTGAAAAACAAAATGACCATCTTATGGCATTAAAAGCACGCGGAAATAGAGGGATGGTTTTTGAGAAAAAAGGCAATTTTAAAAAAGCTTTTGAAGAATATGGATTTGCTAATAAACAAGCTGTAATTTTAAATGATACTGCTTTTATGGCAAGTTCAAATGGTAATTTAGGCAATGTTTCTATTAGGCTTGGTAAATACAAAGAAGCATTAAAATACTTAAATAATGCTTTAAAATATTTTAAATATATTGGGAATAAAATAGGAGAAGCGAATCAGTACAACTCTTTATCTATGGTATATGAATCACTTAACGATTCAATTAATCACGAAAAATATTTAATATCAGCTGCTGAAATTTATGAACAAATAGGAGCTAAAGTCCAATATTCAACAGTTTTAATAAATCTTTCTGCATTAGAAGAAAAAAGAGGTAATAATAAAAAAGCGTTAGTGTTGGCAGAAAAATCGTTAGAAATAAAACGTGAATATAATGATCAACTAGGGATTCTCCCATTGTTAATTAATATGTCTATTCTCTATAATAAAGAGAAAAATTATGAAGCTTCTTCTCGTGCTTTAGATGAAGTATTATCCATTGCAACAAAAGAAGGTGATTTGTTTCATCAGGCTGAAGGAATAATAAAAAAAGCAGGATTATATAGAGCCATAGGTAAAACAGAACAAGCATACGATTTGTTATTGGATTATATTGATTTAAGAGAAGAAATATTAGGAGAAGAAACTCAAAAAGCAGTTGCTGAGTTCCAAGAAAAATACGAATCTGAAAAAAAACAATTAGAAATTGATAAGCTTACAAAAGAAAAACAAGTGAGTAACCTAATTATTGAAAAACAAGAAACCAATAAGAAAATTTTAATGGGAATAATTCTAGGTGGTTTATTAATCTTATTTATTTTAGTTTATGCATTTATTCAGAAAAGAAAAAATAATATTGAATTAGAAGCAAGAAACAAAGAAATAAATTTCCAGAAACATATTGTTGAAGAAAAAAATAAAGAAATTACCGATAGTATTGTATATGCTAAAAGAATACAGGCAGCAATATTACCTCCTCAAAAAATAGTAAAACAATATTTACAAGAAAGTTTTATTCTATACAAACCCAAAGATATAGTTGCCGGAGATTTCTATTGGATGGAAAATACGGGAGATAAAGTATTGTTTGCAGCTGCCGATTGTACCGGACATGGAGTTCCGGGAGCAATGGTGAGTGTGGTTTGTAATAATGGGTTAAATCGTTCGGTAAGAGAACATGGATTAACAGATCCTGGAAAGATTTTAGACAAAACCAGAGAAATAGTTATCCAAGAATTTGAAAAAAGTGATGAAGATGTAAAAGATGGAATGGACATCGCCCTATGTAGTTTAAAGTTTAAAGTTCAAGGTTCAAAGTTAGACCAACCTAAAACAGTGGCCTTGTTGCAATACGCTGGGGCTAATAATCCGCTTTGGATTGTTCGTCCTACTAATAACTTTGAACATCAAACATTGAACTTTGAATTTATCGAGATTAAAGCAAACAAACAACCTATAGGGAAATACGATAACTTAGAACCTTATACTACGCATACTATTGAGCTTCAAAAAGGCGATACCATTTACATTTTTTCTGATGGTTTTGCAGATCAATTTGGAGGAGAAAACGGTAAGAAATTAAAAGCTGCAAATTTCAAGAAATTATTACTTTCTATGCAAAATGAAAACATGACTAAACAAAAAGAGCTTTTAAATGATGCTTTTGAGCAATGGAAAGGAGAATTAGAACAACTGGATGATGTGTGCGTTATAGGTGTTAGGGTATGATACAACGTTTATCCCTCGCTGACTGAATTTTATTATTTTGTTGTTAATGAAAGTAATAGATTTTACGTGGATTATTGTGAAAAAAAATTATAAATAAATTTGAATCATTGTTTGATTTAATAATTATTATTTACATATATTTGCATCCGCTTTTAAAAAGCAGTTGGGGAGATTAGCTCAGTTGGTTCAGAGCATCTCGTTTACACCGAGAGGGTCGGGGGTTCGAATCCCTCATCTCCCACAACCGAAAAAGCCGAACACTTAGTGTTCGGCTTTTTTTATTTTAATACGTTGAGGTTTTGTATCTAATTTACCTTAATGAATTAGTTTCGTAAGCAATAAATAGCCAAGCATTAATGCCATAATAGCAATTAGGACCCAATAAGTCCCTTTAAATAAATTTTTATTCCTTTTTCTATCTTTTAAAAACTGAAAGGTTAGTATCACTAAAAATGAGATGATAAAAATTAGTGCGAATATTTTTTGGCCTTGAGAAAACATATTTTTTATTAAAATTTAAAATGGACAAATATTCTTCCGAAGTTTTTAGCGTCTTTTTCTAATCGGTGGTACTGATTTTTTATGGAAGGTAGTTGTAAAAATCGGATGACTTTTTTCTTTAATTGTCCTGAACCTTTTCCCGGAATAATTTCTATTAACTTAATTTTTTTGTCAACAGCTTCTTTTATTATTTCTTCAAGAGCATTGTCAATCTGTTGTCCTTTGTTGTATATATCGTGTAAATCAAGTTTGAGTTTACTCATTCATTAAAGTACTTATTCGGCAGATGAAGATGTTACCACCCAATCTTTATCTTTTTTCTGCATAGTAACTTCAATTTTCAGTGGGTTTGCCTTTCTAAAGGATGCTTTAATTAGCACACTATCACCTTCAAAATGCATTACTTCAAAGATAAAGTAACTATCTAAACTTCCTTTATAAATGTTTTTAAAAGTTTCAATTTCTTCAAAAGTCATTACCTTAACTCTTTTGTTAAATTTAAAAACAATAAGGTTGTTAGGGATTTTTTCATCATTAATGATAAGGATTGGAGTTTGTCCTGACATCTCGTCTCCATTATAATGTTTTTTTAAAACTTCTAAATCGAGTGTCTTTTGAATTACCAAATTGATGTCTCTTGCACTTTGGGCAAACATGATTGCCGGAAGCAAGAATAATATGAGGATTAGCTTTTTCATTATTTATTGGTGCTAAAATATTGTTAGTTATTAAATTCCAATGAATCTTTAATAATCGAACAAATATAATAAGTTTAGTCAAATAGTTACGAAAAAATGAAACTTTTGTTTTCATATATTTCTAACATGATGTTTTAACTCAGGATAAAATTGTTCAAAATCTGTTCTTAATTCACTTTTAAATTCTAATAACAAATGGTGTGCCACTTGCATATCGTTTTCAAAAGTTGTTCTTCGAGATAACCCTGTTAAAGCCCTTCGTATTCCTTCTATTGAAGCATAATTGTATAGCCAATTATTTTTACTCATATGATGAAAAATAAAGCTGGTTTTTGGAGTTAATAAGTCGATATTTTTATTTAAAACGGAATAAGTTTTTAAGCTAAATTCTTTCAATTCAAAATTTGAATAATTATTAAAATTGCTTGCCAAAAAATAATCATAAAAAACATCTATAACAACAGGGCTATATTTTCTCTGAAATTTTCTGATTAAATTTTTACTATTAGCTACTATTGGATGATTGTCGGTAAAAGTATCTATTTCTCTATGCATTAAAATACCTTGTTGAATAGCTTCAGGATATTTCTTATACTGATTTCCTTTCACATCATCTGCAATAAAATTCCCAACAATTAATGCTTCGTTTTGTTTTGAAAGTAGAAAATGAGCCAAATAATTCATTGATTTTTTCCTTTAATCTATAAAAATTACCATTAGTGTAATTTATCTTCATTATTAACTCCATACTCTCTATTTTTGTTTCATTATTTAATTTATAAACTAAAAAATATGAAATTTTTAATTCCTATAGCGTTATTTTTAATATCTATAAGTAGTGTATTTGGTCAAGATAAATATTCATTTTATATGGATTTGAACAAAATTAGTAACGATTTAATAGAAGTTACTTTAGAAACTCCGGCAATTAAAGAGAGCAAAATAATTTATAACATGCCTAAAATTGTTCCAGGTACGTATCAAATTTACGATTTCGGACAATATGTGATGGATTTTCAGGCTTTTGATACAAATGGAAAAAGTCTTTATGTAAATAGGTTGGATGATAATAGATGGGAAATTCATGATGCCGATAAGATGAAAAAAATAGCTTATTGGGTAGAAGATACTTGGGATGCAGATGTAGATGAATTGGTTTTTGAACCCGGAGGAACTAACATTGAAGAAAAAGAAAATGTGGTGTTGAATAACCATGGCTTTTTTGGTTATTTCGATAATATGAAAAATTTAACTTATGAGTTAAACATTACCAGACCTACTGATTTTTTCGGTTCTACAGGGTTAACTAATATAACCACTACAGGCAATACAGATAAGTTTACTATTGACAATTATATGGATTTGGTTGATTCGCCAATTATGTATAACCAACCAGATACGGTAACCTTTAAAATTGCAGAAACATCTATTTTAGTTTCTGTTTATTCTAAAAATAAGGTGGCTCCGGCAGAAGTTTTAGCCAAAGATATTAAAGGGATTTTAGAAGCTCAAAAAGAATATTTAGGCGGTAATTTGCCTGTAGATAAATACGCTTTCATCATCTACCTTTATGAAGGAGTTAGTGGCTCTGGAGGAAGTGGAGCCTTGGAGCATTCTTATTCTTCATTTTATTATTTGCCAGAAATGGATCCTGCAAGATTAGCAGGGTTTTTGGTAGATGTAGCCGCTCATGAATTTTTTCATATAGTTACTCCTCTAAATATTCACTCAGAAGAAATTGGCAATTTTGATTACATTAATCCTAAAATGTCAAAACATTTGTGGTTATACGAAGGAGTTACAGAATATTTTGCCAATCATGTTCAGGTTTATCAAAACATGATAACTCCCGAAGCTTATTTTGATGTATTAATGGATAAAATGGCTACGGCAGAAAGTTTTAAAGATGATTTGCCGTTTACAAAAATGAGTTTAGGTGCATTAGATGCACATCAAGACCAATACATGAATGTGTATAACAAAGGAGCATTAATAGGCTTGTGTTTAGATATCTTAATAAGAGAACAAACCAGTGGTAAAAAAGGCTTGAAAGATTTAATGTTAATGCTTTCGGAAGAATATGGAAAAGAAGTTTCATTTAAAGATGATGAGCTTTTTGATAAAATTGCTCAATTAATTTCTCCCGAATTACGTGCTTTCTTTGCTAATTATGTAGAAGGTTCTAAACCATTGCCTTTTGAAGAAGTGTTGGCAAAAGTTGGTGTTGATTTTAAAACAGATGTTACCGTTAAAGAAGTTGGTTTTGGTGGTGCAGCCATTGGGTTTAATATGGAAACACAACGACTTTTTGTTATGGACGTTGCAGATTTAAATAAGTTTGGTAAAAAGTTAAAGATGAAAATTAATGATGAAATTATCGCTATAAACGGTAAAGAACTTACCTTAGATAATTTAGAAGATGTAATTATTGACTACCAAACAAATACCAAAGATGGTGAAAAAGTAGAAATTTTAGTGGAGAGAAAAGTAAAGGGCAAAACAACTCAGATTTTACTAAAAGCTAAAGCAATACAAACCGAAGCAACACAAGATTATTACATAGCTATTAATCCTAATGCCACCGAACAACAAGTTCAGTTGAGAAAAACTTGGTTAGGACAATAGGACAATAAAAAACGATGAGTAAGCGAAATAATTTAGCTATTTCGCTTACTTTTATTGTCTAAATTAAAATTAAATTGAGTTATTCCAGAACTAAAATATATTGGTTACTCCAACTTTTTGGATGGGCTACTTATGTAAGCGTTGTTGGGTATTTCAATTTTTTATCTAATAATGATTTGTCTGTTTCCTTTTGGTTGAGTTTAGGTTCAATTTTTTTGATTACCTTATTAATCTCACATTTATTTAGGTGTATCATTATTATTAGAAATTTAATGGGTTTGCTGGTAACGCAACTTATTATCCCCATTTTTTTCGGGTCTTTACTACAAGCACTTGTTACTTACTTTTTAAAGTTAATTGTGATAGAAAAATTAATTGAAGGTAGAGCATTTTCTATATCTTTAAATAGTTTAATAACAGGAGTTTTAAGTTGGTTTTTCATTTATTTGTTATGGTCGCTTGTTTATTTTCTGTTTCACTATGTAACCAATTATAAAAAGGAAGAAATTAAAAATTTAAAATGGCAGGCAGCTAAAAATGAAATTGAGCTGAACAGATTAATTTCTCAGTTAAATCCACATTTTGTTTTTAATTCAATGAATAGCATCAGAGCTTTAATTGATGAAAATCCTCTATTGGCAAAAAAAGCGGTAACAGAACTATCAAATGTACTTAGAAATTCTTTGTTGATGGGGAAAAAGAC